>APMI01000193.1_pt1 | contig 42421 bp, 38 predicted proteins | sample 667938 | NCBI WGS metagenome assembly APMI01 (sample SAMN01084076, study PRJNA167559) | wastewater metagenome | biome: Wastewater | place: Denmark: Ejby Moelle, Odense | collected 2011-11-28
CCATCCGCACCTATCTGACTAATCCACTTTACAGGCTACCGGCAACTGCGTAACTCCTAAATCAATCACTTAGAATTTCAACTGCGTAACTCCTATATAAATAACCTTATGTTCTAAGGGCTAACAAGTGATTATATAGTTTCTACCTATCCACAGAATTTCTCACCACACAAAAGACAAGCAGCTAATTCCAATGAACTTTATCAACTTCATATCTTTACATGAAGCCACTTTCAAAGCCGATAAGCAGGCTCCAAATTCTACCCTACCCTCCACTACTCAGCGCAACAACCCCCGCCGGGCTGCTCCGCTCAAACCCACAACCCAACCCCCGCAACACTGCCACCATGTCTTCCACCGCCTTCCCCACCACTGCCCCCACTTCCGGCGACAATTCAATCCCCAATTCCATATCCAGCGGCACCACACCAATCAAGGTCACGCTACCCGGCGCTTCATCGGTCAAAGTCAGCGTGGCCAATACATCCGCCAAACCGAGTTGATGTGGTGAATAGCGGGTCTGAAAGAAGGTGGGAATTTCAGCATCAACCAGTTTAATCACCGTCCCTGGCGGCGCATCCTCCTTTACCGCATCGCAAATCAATAAATGATCGCAACTGGCGATGACGTTCAACAACTCCATCCCGGCGGTGCCACCGTCCACAACTTCAACCTCCGGCGGCAAGATATAACGCTCCGCCAGCGCCTCAATCACCCGCACCCCGACACCTTCGTCGCGCAACAGGATATTGCCGAGGCCCAGCACCACCACCCGCATCAGAGCGCCTTGACCTGCACAATAGGCCGTTTCTTGGCGTCCACCAGATGAATGGCGCAGGCCAGACACGGATCAAAGGAATGCACCGTCCGCAACACTTCCAACGGCAATTCGGTGTTGGCGATGGGATTATCCATCAGCGAGGCTTCATAGGGGCCGGGCACGTCGTTATCGTCACGCGGCCCGGCGTTCCAGGTGCTCGGCACTACGGCTTGATAATTCTTGATCTTGCCCTTTTCGATCACCGCCCAATGCGACAATACCCCGCGCGGCGCTTCGTGATAGCCAAAACCGCGAATCTCGCCCTTGGGAAATACCGGCCGATTGAAGGTATCAAAATCACCCTTGGCGATGTTATCAATCAGCAATTGCCATTGATTTTGCAGAGATTCCAGCAACACCGCGCAGCGAATCGCACGGGCGGCGATGCGGCCGATGGTCGAATGCAGGGCCGTGACCGGAATCGGGGTCTTGGCAATCGCACTGGCCACTTCCAGCACGCGGTTGACATGGCGCTTGGTCGGCTCGTGACCGGCGGCCACCATCCCTAGCACATTCGCCAGTGGCCCCACTTGCACCCGCTGGTCATAAAAGGTCGGCGCTTTGACCCAGGAATATTTGCCGTTGTCCTCAAAACCGGTATGCAGCGGCCGGGTCTGGCCGTCGTAGGGATGACGCGCTTTGTCATCGCCCTTGTACTCATACCAAGCGTGTTTGACGCTTTCCTTGACGCCATCCCGGAAGAAGCCGTCCTGATAGCTGGTAATCGGCTTGAAGGTGCTCAAATCGCCCTTGGCGATGAAACCGCCGGGCAGTTCAAAGCGGGTGCCTTTGGTGTCCAGCGGCAGATCGGGCACCGACAGATAATCGGTGATGCCCGCCCCGTATTTGGTCCAGTCAGCATACAGCGCCCCCACCGCCGCCACATCGTGCAGCATCGCCTTGTTGACGAATTCGCCCAGTTTGTCGATTTCGGCCTTGATGGCAAACAGCCGCTCCAGAGTCAGTGTCGATTGACTATCGGGATTGATCGGGTTGGCGACGCCGCCGACCGCGAGATTTTGGATGTGCGGCGTTTTCGAGCCGAGAATGGCGACGATGCGGTTGGCGATCCGCTGATATTCCAGTGCCTGCAAATAATGGGTCGCGGCCAGCAGATTGACATCGGGCGGCAACTTCATCGCCGGATGGCCCCAGTAGCCGCTGGCGAACACGCCCAATTGGCCGGTGCCGACAAAGGCTTTCAGCTTTTCCTGAACTTGGCGGATTTCCTGGACGCCATTGCGCCGGTAGTCGGACAGTGTGCCGCCCAGCTTGGACGCCCCTTCGGGACTGCCCGACAAGGCGGAGACGATATCGACCCAATCGAGCGCCGCCAATTGGTAGAAATGCACGATGTGATCGTGAATGCCGTGCGCCGCCACGATCATATTGCGGATGTACTGGGCATTGAGCGGCACTTCCAGATTCAGCGCGTTTTCAATCGCCCGCACCGAAACGATGGCGTGGACCGTGGTGCACACCCCGCAGATGCGCTGGGCGTAAATCCAGGCGTCACGCGGGTCGCGGCCTTGCAGGATGATCTCGATGCCGCGCCACATCTGGCCCGACGACCAAGCGTTGGTGACTTTGCCGTTGTTGACTTCGCAGTCGATGCGTAAATGGCCTTCGATGCGGGTAATGGGATCGATGGTGATGCGAGTCATGACGGCCTCTCCTAAGCTTTGGCGGTGCCGCCAGGCAACACCGGCAGCGTCTTGATGAACAGCAGGTACAGCATGATTTCCAGGCAGACGATACCGATGGTGATGAGCAGTTCCGGCGCGGACGGGAAATAGGTCCAGCCGTTGCCGGGTTGCAGGGTAATGAGATAAGAATCAAGACGATACAGCGAACCGGCGGCCAGAATGCACACCGCACCGAGGAACTGCCAGCGTTGGCTCCAGCGGCGCTCCGAGAGCAGGATAAACACCGGGGCGAGGAACAACACGGTTTCGAGCAGGAACAGATTGCCGTTCAAATCCCCGGCGAAGGCCAAATCAAGCTGGCCGCGAACCATCACATCGGCCCAGCGCAGCACCGAAAAGCCGATCAGCAAGCCAGCGGCGACTCTCGACAGCCGGGCGAACAGCCTCACTTCGGACGGCGTATTGAAGGCCCGGTTGACCAGCGTCGCTTCCAGCATCACCACCCCATAGCCCATCGCCAGCGCCGAACTCAGAAACAGCAAGGGCAGCCATTGGGTGTTCCACAGCGGCGGCAGCTTGTGGCCGAGAATCAGCAGCACCGTGCCGAGCGAAGATTGATGCATGGTCGGCAGCAGCACGCCGAGTGCGACCAGCACGTACATGTAGCGCTTCAGAAACGCCTGCAATTTGTCCAAACCGAACCGCCGCTTAAAGCCGAGCGGCATCCGCTCCAAAAAGGCCGGCCAGAACTCCAGCCACAGCACGGTGATGTAGGCCATCACGCACAAGCCGACTTCCAGAATCACCGAGTTCGGCTGCGCATACCAGGGCATGAGCAGATGAAAAGCGTGCCAGTAACGGCCCAGATCGACCATCACCGCCAAACCGCCCAGGGTGTAACCAAACACCCCGCCCAGCAGCGCCGGGCGCATCAACGGATGATAGGTGTGGCGGTTGAAAATATAGATCAGCAAGGCCATAGCGAAGCCGCCGCAACCGAACGCCGTGCCGATCACCACATCCAGCACCACCCAGGTGCCGATGGGGAAACCGTTGTTCATGTTGGACACGTCGCCCATGCCGAACAGAAAGCGGCGGATGATGAAATACGCGGAGATCAACACGAACAAGCCGAGAATGAGAAAAGGCTTGGTGACGATTTTGCCGCCGAGCGGCCGATGGATGATGGCGCTCATGATGACGACTCCTCCTCATGCGGGCCTTTCTCCTCGCCCTTGATGCTGCGCCGGGCCAACATCACCAAACCGCCCAGCAAGGCAATCGGCGCGATCATGCCTTTATAAAGGGTGTGCTGCACCCCTTCGGTGACGGCGGCCGAGGAATGATTGGGCAACACCGGCAAGCCCAATTTTTCGTGCGGCACGCCCGTCAAATAGCGCACCTGAGTCCCACCGGATTCCTTTTCGCCATAGATATGCGGCTTGTAGGCGCCGACCGGGGCGGTATTGGGCGCGCGGTCGCCACCGAGCAAGCCGCGCGGAAAGTCGTACATTTCGCCCGGCTTGAGCGCCATGCGCCGCTCCGCCTCGGCTTGCAAATCGTTGACCCAGCCAAACAGTGACGCGCCGGTCGGGCAGACATCGCAACAGGCCGGAATCCGGCTGTTTTTCCACAGTTCAGTCGCCGAGGTACCCGCTTGCGCCAGCGCCGCCTCGTTGTCGGTAAACAGCGGATTGTCCTGCAACAAATGCTGGCAAAACTGACACTTGGAAATCTGGCCGAGCGCCTCGTCAAACTGATAATGCGGCACGTTGAACGGACAGCCCAGCACGCAGTAACGACAGCCGATGCAGGCGTCGGGATCGTGGGTGACAACGCCGGTGAGCGGATTTTTTTGCATCGCGCTGACCGGACACACCGACACGCAGGACGGGTCGAGACAATGCAGGCAATGGCGTTTGACGAAGGCATAGCCATTCACCTCGTGGTCTTTCTCGGCCATCGTGCCGTGCTGATAGACCCGGATCACGTTCAGGGTCTTGCCGGACAAATCCTCGGCGGTGTCCCAAGTACCCTCGTTCCAACCTGCCAGGGCTTGCGGCTGTTCGACTGGCATCCCGTTGGCGTCCTTACAGGCGCTGACGCAGGCTTTGCAGCCGATGCACTGGGTCGAGTCATACAGCATCCCGATGGCTTTGGGCGGCAGCGGTTTGTTTTCGCGCGGCGCAAACGGCGCGGCGGCCTCCGCGACTGAAGCGGCGGCGGTGGCGACGGCCCCGGCCGCACCGCGTAAAAATTGTCGGCGGCTCAGACTCATGGCGCACCTCCTTAGCGTTTCTCGCTGGAATCGTCTTCGGACTTTGACGCGCCATCCATGCCGCGCAGGGCCATTGCCCCCGCTCCGACCGCCAAGCCCGCAACCCCGCCCAGCACGGCGGCCGCGCCGGGCGTCATGCCCTCACCCTTTGGCGAACCGACGGCCGGGAACGCGGTCGGCGGCGCATAGGTTTGCACGGTGGCCAGCGCGTGAATCGGCTTGGTGAAGCCGATGCCTTTTTCGGTGCAGCCGAAGCAGGGATGACCGATGCCGACCGGCCAGTTGCCCTCGCCGACATCGCCAAAACCGATGGACGGGCAATTGGCGTAAGTCTCCGGCCCCTTGCAGCCGAGTTTATAAAGACAGAAGCCCTGCCGATGGCCGTAATCGCCAAACTCCAGGGCAAAACGACCGGCGTCGAAGTGCGGACGCCGCTCGCAGTTCTCATGAATCAAGCGGCCGTAAGCAAATTTTGGCCGGTTCTTCGTATCCAGCGCGGGCGGTTTGCCCAAGGTCAGCAGATAGAGCACGGTGGACAGAAAGTTATAGGGATTGGGCGGACAACCGGGGATGTTGATGACGGTCTTGCCGGTCAGAATTTCATGCACCGGCTTGGCGTGGGTCGGGTTGGGATCGCTGGACGGGATGCCGCCCCACGAGGCGCAAGAACCGATGGCGATGATCGCCGCCGCCCCTTCCGCCGCTTCCTTGACCGCTTCCAGAATCGGCTTGCCCGCCACCATGCAATACACCCCGCCGTCCTTGGTGGGAATCGAACCGTCCACCACCAGGACGAACTTGCCCCAGTTCGCCTTCATCGACTTGGCTTTATAGGCTTCCGCCTGATGGCCCGCGCCCGCGCACAACGCCTCGTGATAATCCAGCGAGATCATATCGAGGATCAGCGTATCGAGCGTCGGGTGATAGGCGCGCAGCAGCGACTCAGTGCAGCCGGTGCATTCCTGCGCCGACAGCCAGATCACCGGCGGCCGGGTTTTGGCGGTGGCCGCTTCGGCGATGCGGATGCCCATCAGCGCGGACAAGCCCAGAGTCGCCGCGACCCCAGTGCAGTATTTGAGAAACTCGCGGCGGGTCAGCCCCCCCAACGCGCCTTCGTAACTATCGGGATTTTGGATCTCGTAAGTTTCAAGATCGACGATTTCGTTGACATCATGCATGACCATCTGCCCCTCGCTACCGCAGCAACTCTTAAAAAGCTAGTAAGGCATGAGGCCGATGCTTTGATAATCGTCAATTTTTTGGGGATTTTTTGTTAGGAGCAAATAAAGGCGATGGCGGTTTGGCATCTTCCCCACCCTCAATAACGGGGAGTTCTGACATCGCCATCAGGATTTTCTGTTTCACCGAGGCCGCCTATAGGGGCATCGGGCTTGGTTTTCGTACTTCACCACGCAGCGGGTTCTATGCGTGTTCCGCACTCAACCGCATTCCCACGGGGCCGACGCTTCTCTACAGTTATGGACGTTGTCAGCGTAAAAGCGGGTTGGATTTCAATCAAGCACTTATCATCGAAGGAAAACTGTAAAACACAATTTTTTTATAAAAGCAACAATGATCTTTATCAAGTATAGCATCTCATTTATCATTAATAATTAGCTCCCTCTATTTTACACAAGCATAATAACTTCAGAGGCTTTAAAAAACCTGATTAGCGGTTATTGCTACAGGCTTTTCTAAGCATGGCCATGTATGATATTTTGTAAACCGTTAGTGCTATTTTTCAGAAGATAAACCAGTGGAGATCCTATGGTCGATATCAATCGGCATCAACGCCATCTCTTTATCTTATTAACCTTGATTTTGACTATAGCCTTTATAACCACGATTAGCCTCTCTTATATTGTGGCCCGCAACAATATTCGGATAAATATTATTGAAAATGAATTACCGTTGACAGGTGACAGTATTTATTCAGAGATACAGCGGGATTTAATTAAACCTGTTTTTATAGCAGATCAGATGGCACACAATACTTTTTTACGTGATTGGATTGCCAGGGGTGAGCAAGATACCAGCGCAGTGATTCGCTATCTGGCTGAAATCAAGGTGCGCTATAATGCCTTTACCACATTTTATGCTTCTGAATATACGCGACGCTATTTCACTGCAAATGATATTTTAAGGCAAATTGACGAAAAGGATACCTGGTTTTTTCGGGTACGCTCGATGAAGGAGCCTTATGAAATCAATATTGACAGAGATGAGCGCAACGGTAATTGGCTCACCGTATTTATCAATTTTCGGATCGTTGATGATTTTGGCCGCTTCCTCGGTGTAACCGGTGTTAGCCTGTCCAGTGATGCTATCGTTAATTTAGTTGCTAATTATAATCGCAAGTTTAACCGGGAAATTGCATTCTACGATATGGCCGGTCATAATTCCCTTTATGATCCGATCAGTAATTCACGCCCTACACCACTCAATGAACTAACCGGCTTAAGCTCACTGACTCAAAGTATATTAAATCACTCTCCAATACAAACAAAGTTATCGTATCGAAATGAGGGTCACCATTCGCTGACCCATGTTAATTCCCGTTTTATTCCAGAATTAAAATGGTATCTCGTAATATCACAAGATGAACATGAATCCTTAAAGCCGCTTGGCCGGGTCTTATTCCTCAATTTGGTGATTGGACTCATTGCGACACTCGCGGTGCTGGTCCTCACCCTGTGGGTAGTCGCTCGTTATCAGCGGCGGTTATGGCATGTTGCCGTTACCGATAAGCTGACAGGCGTTGCCAATCGTTCGTCTGGAGACAACAAGTTTTTGCAAGTGCGTAACCATGCCCACGAGACAGCAGAACCGTTTTCAGTTATGGTGATCGACTGCGATAAATTCAAGCAAGTCAATGACGAATATGGGCATTTGGTTGGTGACCAGGTGATTGCCGGGTTGGCACAATTGATTCGCAACAACATCCGCAGCACCGACTGCGTGGCTCGTTGGGGCGGCGAGGAATTTATGGTGCTCATGCCGCAGGCGAATTGCGCCGGAGCTAAGATAAGGGCGGAAGCTTTACGGGTGGCAGTCGAACAGCATGTCTTTAACATCGGCACGCAAAGCTTCACCAAAACAGTCAGCATTGGCGTCGCGGAGTGGAACGGTACTGAAACCAATGAAATGCTATTTGCCCGCGCTGATCAGGCGCTCATGCAATCTAAACGCACGGGTAGGAATCGTGTGACTGTCAGCGAGGCCACAGCATCAAATCCTTGAGAACACTGCCTGAACCCATCTGATTATCCATATTTTTTACTTTATGACAATCAATCAGTTGATTAAATATTTGAGCTTCTAAGCAGGAGATTTGGTGAACATCGGTATCCAGCGATCAGGCACTTACGATAGTTTTTACTGATTTCAAAAAGACGAAGACGAATGCAATTGCTGGAAGCATAAATGATTGGGTACCCTCCAAAAAAGGCTGAATCTCTTCGCCGCGCCGCCGCCACCGGATAAAGCCAAGTCAATAAACCTCATTCCAACACTACCGGCCTGATCTCCTCCAACAAGGAATGCGGCTGCTTTACATGCACGGTTCGCCCCGAAAAACGGGCGATGCCATCTTCTTCAAGTCGGCTGATAATCCGCGACACGGTTTCATGGCGCGTACCGATCATTGAGGCCATATCACGGCGTGACAGCGGCAATTGCATGACTCGGCTGCCATCATTCGTCATCCGGCCATGCCGATTCATCAAGACCAATAATAAATGCAAGAATTTGGTACGGTTGGAAAAGGTGGCGTTTTCTACCAGCTTGGTATAGGCATTATCCAGATCGGTGGTCACACGCCGCAGAAACTGCAAACCCAGAGCCGGATTCTTATCCAACAGCGTATTCACCGCCTGCTTGTCGATAAAGCAAATCTTACTGGGGCCAAGCGCTTCTGCGCTGGAATTGCGATTTTCCCCCAACAGCAAGCCGCGATAACCTAAGGTATCCCCCGGATAACCCAATTGCACCAATACCGGATTACCGATGTTATCGATCTTGCGAATGGCCACCGTGCCGGATTTGACGCAATAAATTCCATAGCTGGGTTCACCTTCAGCAAACACTACCTCACCGGCATGATATGAACGGCATTTCTGGCTACGGGCGAGAAAATTCACTTCCTCTTCCCTCAACACCTGCCATTCATTACTCTGGCGCATCCGGCACTCGGTACAGTCACCACCCGGTATCGATCTGCGTTGCTCGACCATTCGCCTCCTCCTGCCATCCCACCTGATTTTTAATGCCGTGAATTTCACCTACTCCCGCTACGGGATTGAAATTCTTGGCTATAATTTTTATCAACTATAGTTCAGGAATGATCGAAGGGGGATACAGCATGACAAAGTACCCGTGGCAACCGCTATTAGGTCTTGCAATCGGCCTGCTGGTCTTGGTGGGAGTCTTATGGGTGGTCAGCCCGACCGCTGGCCCGTTCGCCCTGACGGAAGCTGATTCCGCTGAAGTACCCTATCGTTATGCAGCGACACCGGTCGGCCTGGATGGGCCTGCCGGACAATGTGTGGTTTGTCACAGCATCGAAAAAGGCGGCCCGCTGCGCTCGGCCCCGAATCTCTGGGGGGTGGTCGGCGCACCGAAAGGACGGGCCAAAGGTTATGGCTATTCGGTGGCGCTGGCCTCCGCCAGTGGGGTCTGGACGGAGAAGGAGCTAAATGATTATCTGACTGATCCGATCAAATTCATGCCGGGCACCAAGAAAACCCTGATCGGTCTGCCGAATGCGGATGAACGCGCCAAACTCATCAGCTTTCTGGCAACACTCAAAAACTGATCAAGCTATTAATTATATTATATTTTTTACCTCTTAAAACCATTGGGAGATTGATCATGCGATTCTACCTGTCTGATAAGCGCTGGTTACTGGGTTTGCTGCTGCTAGGGCTGGGAAACAGCGTTCAGGCCCATACTGGCGTCTCTCATAGCGATTTCTTTGCTGGACTCAGCCACCCTGTCAGCGGCCTGGATCATGTATTGGCCATGATCGCGGTCGGCTTATGGGCGACGCAATTGGGTAACCGGGCGCTTTGGTGCGCACCGCTAGCCTTCGTAGCGACGATGGCCTTAGGCGGCCTGCTCGGCTTGACGGGCATCCCATTACCGCTGGTGGAGCTGGGTATCGCCGGTTCGGTGCTGATTCTCGGCGGGCTGATCGCATTCGCTTCACGCCTGCCACTGGCGGCAAGCATGGTCTTGGTTGGGGTGTTCGCCCTGTTCCACGGCTACGCTCATGGCGCGGAAAGGGTGGCGGGATCGACCACTCTGTGGTACAGCGTCGGCTTCATGCTGACGACCGCACTGCTGCATGGCGCGGGTATCGGCAGCGGTCTGCTGGCGCAACGGGGGGTGTCCGCGCGTCTGTTACGGCTGGGCGGCGCGGCTATCGCGGCCAGCGGGATGTTGCTGTTGGTCGGCTAGCCGGATGGCGTTCTGAGCCTGATGTCGCCCGGTCATAGCTAGCTCATGCACGAGTTTTCGCTGGGCGAAAGCATCATCGAAACCATCACCAGCCAAGCCCGCCAACAGGGTTTTCACCATATCCGGCGGGTGTGGCTGGAAATCGGCGCGCTGGCGAATGTCGAATTGGAAGCGCTGCGTTTCGCTTTTGAAGCCGTGCGGGAGAATACGGTGGCGGCGCAGGCCGAATTGGAGATCATTACCCTGCCGGGACGCGCCTGGTGCCTGGATTGCGCCCAATCGGTAGAGATCAATCAATTATTCGATCCGTGCCCGCGCTGTGGCGGTTACCAATGGCGCTTGACCGGCGGTAATGAATTACGGATCAAAGAGATGGAGGTCGATTAAATGTGCGCTAATTGCGGCTGCGGCGAAACCGAAGCGGTCATTCATTCTCACGACCCTGACCACGATCAGGGACATCGCCATGAGCACCCGGCTGATCATCATCATGACGGTCTCCCGCACAGCCACACCCACGATGAAAAGCGGCGAGTCAGTCTTGAACAGGATATTTTGGCGAAGAATGCGGGATTCGCCGCCAGCAACCGGCATCTCTTTCTGGAATTGGGCGTTTTTGTCCTGAATCTGGTTTCCAGCCCCGGCTCCGGCAAGACCTCGCTACTGATCCGCACCGCGCAGCTATTGCGTGATGAATTTCCGGTGGCGGTCATCAGCGGCGATCAACAGACCGCCAACGATGCGGAGCGGATTAAGGCCGCTGGCGTACCGGCCTTGCAGATCAACACCGGCAAGGGTTGTCATCTGGATGCCCACGGTATCGGCCATGCGCTGGAACGGTTGCCGCTCCCGAAAGGCGGCGTGCTGTTCATCGAAAACGTCGGCAATCTGGTGTGTCCGGCCGATTTTGATCTGGGCGAGGCGGCGAAAGTCGTCATTCTGTCCGTGACGGAAGGCGAGGATAAGCCGCTGAAATATCCCAACATGTTCGCAGCCGCCAAGCTGATGTTGCTCAACAAAACCGATCTATTGCCCCATGTCGATTTTGATGTCGCCCAGTGTCTAGATAACGCGCGCCGGGTCAATCATCAACTGGACATCCTCCAGCTCTCCGCCCGCAGCGGCGAAGGACTGGAGGCATGGCTAGACTGGGTGCGGCAGGGTCGCCATGCGGCGTTGGCGGCGCAGATTGACCAGTTGGAAACCGAACTGGCGGCGGCGCGGGCGCATCTGATCCACGGTGGCGGCACCATTCGCCGCAGCGTCATTTAGCGGGTCTTTAGCCTGGCGCATGGCCGCGCTGCAACGCCACGCGATTCAGATTCGCGGCCAGGTGCAAGGGGTAGGCTTTCGGCCTTTCGTATACCGGCTGGCGGTGCGGCATGGCTTAAGCGGTTTTGTCCGCAATGATGGCGCGGGCGTCACTATTGAGGTACAAGGCCCGGCCCAAGCGGTGGCTGATTTTCTAAGTGACTTGCGCCAGCCGCCGCCGCTGGCGCGGATCGATACGCTGCTGATCGATGCCCTGCCGCCGGGTTCAACCGAGCCACCGTGCTCATTCCAGATCGCCGCAACCAGCGGCGGTGCAACCACTGCCGACATTACTCCCGATACCGCGATCTGTGCGGCTTGTTTAAGCGAGTTATTCGCTCCCCATGATCGCCGCTACCGTTATCCGTTCCTCAACTGCACCGATTGCGGCCCGCGCTACACCATCACCGCCCAACTGCCTTACGACCGCCCCAATACCAGCATGGCCGGTTTCGCGCTGTGTCCGGCGTGTGAGCGAGAATACCGCGATCCCGCCGACCGCCGCTTTCATGCTCAGCCCAATGCTTGCCCTGTCTGCGGGCCTCGCTTGCAACTGCTCGATGCCGCCGGTCAACCGCGCAACGTCGATGAAGTCATCGCCGCTGCCCTGGCGCGACTGCTGGCGGGCGAGATTCTGGCCATCAAGGGCTTAGGCGGTTTTCATCTGGTCTGTGATGCGCAAAACACGGCTACAGTGGCCCGCTTACGGCAGCGCAAACAGCGCGACGCCAAGCCATTCGCGCTGATGGTCGCCAACCTGGCGTCACTGACAGGCTGGGTTGAAAGCAGCGCTATCGAGCAACAGCTTTTGCAATCGCCACAGCGGCCTATTGTGTTGCTGCGCCAGTCGGCCGCCAGTATGCAAAATTTGGCCGATATCGCGCCCGGCCTGGCGCATCTGGGTGTGATGCTGCCCTATACGCCATTGCAGTATCTGCTGTTTCATGAAGCGGCGGGTCGGCCTGCCGGAACGGCCTGGCTGGGCCAACCGCACCCCCTGCGCTTGGTGATGACCAGCGCCAATCCCGGTGGCGAGCCTTTGGTGATGGGCGATGCCGAGGCCGTGCAGCGCTTGCAGGGCATTGCCGATGGCTTCGTCACCCATGATCGCGCAATTCTGGCCCGCTGCGACGATAGCGTGCTCGCGCTTGGCGCTGATAAGCCGTTTTTCATCCGCCGTGCACGGGGTTACACGCCGCAAGCCATCCGCCTACCCCACGCTGGGCCTTCGGTCGTGGCGCTGGGCGGGTTTCTCAAAAATACTGTGTGCCTGACCCGTGGGGATCGGGCTTACCTCTCGCCGCATATTGGCAGTCTCGACAATGCTGAAACCTGTCGAGCGCTGGAGGAGGCGGTGGCGCATTTGCAGGATATTCTGCACATCACGCCCGAACGGGTTGCCTGTGACCTGCATCCTGATTTTCCCAGTAGCCGCTTGGCGGCCGCCTATGCCGCAGAACGGCGTTTGCCCTGTATCGCCGTTCAGCATCATCATGCCCATATCGCGGCGGTGATGGCAGAGCATGGCTTGCAGGAGCCAATGTTAGGATTAGCGTTGGATGGCGTTGGCCTCGGTGCAGACGGCGGCATCTGGGGTGGGGAATTGTTGCAGGTCGATGGCGCGCATTGCCAGCGCCTGGGCCATTTACGGCCGTTGCCTCTGCCGGGCGGTGATCGCGCGGCGCGCGAACCGTGGCGGCTGGCGGCAGCGGCACTCCATCGCTTGGGGCGGCACGATGCCATGATTCAGCGCTTCGGTCCTAAAGCGGCATTGATCCGGCAAATGCTGGAACAAGGGATCAATACGCCCGAAACCAGCAGCGCAGGCCGCTGGTTTGATGCCACCGCCGCGCTGCTCGGTGTGCGCGAGATCACTGCTTATGAAGGCCAGGCAGCGATGGAACTGGAAGCCTTGGCGCATCAGCACGGCCCGATAACGCCACTGACAACGGGTTTTCTGCTCAGCGAGGCGGGCGTATTAGACCTTTTTCCTCTGCTCGATAGATTGAGTCAGGGAATAGCCGCCGCCGCGGGTGCCGCTTACTTTCATGCTACGCTCTCGCTTGCTTTAAGCGAATGGGTACATTGGGCGGGTGAACAATCAGGGATTCGGCAAATCGCGCTCGGCGGTGGCTGCTTTCTCAATCGGCTCTTGCTAACGCAGCTTCGCGCCCATTTAGAACAAAGCGGCTGGCAAGTCTTTAGCGCCCAACAAGCGCCACCGAATGATGGTGGTCTCAGTTTGGGACAAGCGTGGGTGGCAAGCCAGATTTCTACCGCTGAGGAATGAACAAGCATCAAGCGGGGCTTGTTTCTGGTTGCGCCATAAAAAACGCTACCAAATCGGCAACCGTTGTAATCCTGCTAAAATATGGATTGTGTTCAGCATTGCACAAAGACCGCCCTGCTCGAAAGGCGATATCCTCGGCAATCAGATCCAGATCTTCTGAATCCAGCTTCAGCCCATCATCGGAAAAAAGCGTGTCAGCGGCCCGCAAAGGAAAGAGGCGGTCTTTTGTACCGAGAAATCGACCCACTTCTTCATAAACTGCCCGAATAATTCGGGTATCGGTTTTTCGGTAGTCGAACGAACGGGCAAACTGACAAATACTCTCACCAGCCCGCCACTCGATCATTCGTTGCTTACGCCAAGAATCAAAAACTACTGAAGCTACAAGCAGCAGAATCCATAAACAGATGATGACCGGATAATTCCAGGCTGATAAAGCAAATGCCGTTAATAAAACCGCAAAGAAAAACCAAGCCAGAGGAGGCAGTTTACGGGTTGGCGCTGGCGGCATGTGTCGTGAAAATTTACGCATGGAGCACCTCTATAGCGGTTTCTTTGCCACGCACTGGGTTGCACCCGTTTCAGAAAACCCCACATCAGGCCACATAATGCAAAATCCCAAATCCATTTTTAGAGCACTCACTATAGAACTTCACCAGTTTATCAAATTCATTCAATAAACTTTGCTCATCCTCTTTGTAGCTATCTAATCGATACAAATCCGCACCCTCATCTAAATTCTGCAAATTCTCAATAATTTCCTCATGTGTCCAATTCGCCAAGTTTTCAGCTTGCTCGGCTGCATCCTCTGGAGAAACCAGGAAACAGCCCATGCTCAACGCATCTTCGATATGCTCCCCGACGTGAAAGCCATCACCATCCAGCACTTCGGCAAGCACATGCCAGGCATTTTCAACATCGGTCTCAAGCAGATACTTTTCTTCTTCAAAAATCCATTGATCAATCAGGCTATGATCTTCTGCCATCGCACTGAGTTGATCAGCATTAAACGCCTTAAAAAAACCACTCATGCTCATTGCAAAACTCCCATTTTTTAGTTCGATGCAAAATCAGTTGGCCTGGCAAATCACCGCGCACCGGGTGGAATCCCCGCATCGCCCAATCTACGCTTTAGGCTGTTGTGACCTCAGCACGGAGCATGGGGACCGGCGGTTACCGCCTTTACAATTTAGGAGTTACGCAGTTGAAATTCTAAGTGATTGATTAATGGAAAATTTCGGTTGTCTACCGCACAAGTCGATTTCTTTTAAAATCAGAGTGTTAGAGATCCAACTGCGTAACTCCTAACAATTATTATCGCCTTTCAGAGGATTGTTGCCCATGTGCCTTGCTATCCCCGCTCAAGTCATCGAAATTCTGGAATACGACCAGGCGATTGTGGACATGGGCGGGGTGCGCAAGCCCATCTCCACCGCCTTGCTGGAGGAAGTCGCGGTCGGTGATTACGTTATCGTCCATGTCGGTTATGCACTCAACCGGCTCGACCCGGACGAAGCGGCGGAAACCTTGCGGCTGTTTGCGGAAATGGCGGAGGTGATCGGCAATGAAATATCTCGATGAATTCCGCGATGGTCAATTGGCGCAAGGTCTCGCCGCCCACATTCGCCAGGCGGTCGCGCCGAATCGCCATTATGCCTTGATGGAATTCTGCGGCGGGCACACCCACGCCATCTGTCGTTACGGCATCGAAGATCTCTTGCCGGACACCATTCGGCTGATTCACGGCCCCGGTTGCCCAGTGTGCGTACTGCCGAGCGGTCGTCTGCAAGCCGCTATTGAACTGGTGGAGCGGGAACGGCTGATTCTGTGCAGCTACGGCGATCTGCTGCGGGTGCCGGGCGCACACGGCGACACCCTGCTAAAAGCCAAGGCGCGCGGTGCGGATATCCGCATGGTGTACTCGATCAGCGACGCGCTGGAGATCGCCCGCGCCCACCCGGAACGGTCGGTGGTGTTTTTCGCTATCGGCTTTGAAACCACCACCCCACCAACGGCGGTTGTGATCCGGCAAGCGCAACAGGAAGGCTTGCGTAATTTCAGCGTGTACTGCAACCATGTCCTCACGCCGCCCGCCCTGCGTGCCTTGCTGGCCGCCGGTGGCGAAGTCGATGGCTTTATCGGCCCGGCCCATGTCAGCACCATCATCGGCAGCCAACCTTATGAATTCGTTGCCCGTGATCATCAGCGGCCGCTGGTGATCGCCGGCTTCGAGCCACTGGACATGCTCCGCGCCATCGCCATGTTGATCCGCCAGATCAATGCGGGCGAAGCGATTGTAGAAAACGAATATACCCGTGCAGTCAGTGCAGCAGGCAATCGCAAAGCCCAGGGCTTGATGGAAGAGATGTTCAGGGTGCGGCCCACCTTTGAATGGCGCGGCCTGGGCTGGCTGCCGGACAGTGCCTTGGCCATCCGGCCAGAATTCGCCGAATGGGACGCCGAACAGCGGTTCGAGATGCCGCCCATTCAAGCGGCCGATCATAAAGCGTGCGCCTGCGGTGAGGTGCTACGTGGCGTCAAACACCCACAGGATTGCACGGTGTTCGGCACGGCTTGTACGCCTGAGCATCCCCTGGGTTCCTGCATGGTGTCCGCTGAGGGTGCTTGTGCGGCCTACTATCACTACGGTCGCTTTCGGCAGGCGGCAGCGTCATGAGCCGTCGCGATTTATTTCCCCGCCGCCTGGATATCGCGCACGGTTGCATCGAAATGACCCACGGCGGCGGCGGCCGAGCGATGGCGCAATTGATCGAAGAATTGTTCCTCACCGCTTTCGATAATGAATGGCTGCGCACTCAGGATGATTGCGCCCAGTTTGCCATTCCGGCCAGTCGGTTGGTAATGGCCACCGATAGCCATGTCGTCTCGCCGCTGTTCTTTCCCGGCGGCGATATCGGTTGCCTGTCGGTGCATGGCACGATCAATGATGTGGCGATGGCTGGCGCACGACCGCTTTATCTCGCCGCCAGCTTTATTCTGGAAGAAGGCTTTCCACTAGCCGACCTCAAACGCATTGTCGAGTCGATGGCGCAAGCGGCGCGACAGGCTGGAGTCGCCATCGTCACCGGTGATACTAAAGTGGTCGAGCGCGGTAAGGGCGATGGCGTGTTCATCACCACCACCGGCATCGGCATCGTAGCGGCAGGTGTGACGATTTCCGCCAGCCGGGCGCAACCAGGCGACGCCATTCTCCTCAGCGGCGCCATCGGCGAACACGGCATGGCGGTGCTATCCCAGCGGGAAAACTTGAGCTTTGATACGCCGATTCAATCAGATACGGCCGCGCTGCATGAATTGGTTGCAGCGATGGTCACGGCGGTTCCCGATATTCACTGTCTGCGCGACCCAACCCGTGGTGGTCTGGCCACGGCTTTGAACGAGATCGCCCAGCAAGCCGGGGTAGGAATGCGCTTGCAGGAGGCAGCGATTCCGTTACGTGAGCCGGTACGCGCCCTGGGCGAATTTCTCGGCCTTGATCCTTTGTATATCGCCAATGAGGGTAAATTGCTGGCAATCTGTCCGGCGGCGGCGGCCGATAAACTGCTGGCGGCGATGCGCGATCATCCGCTGGGCCAAGAGGCGGCGATCATCGGCCAGGTCGTCGCCGATGATCACCATTTTGTTGAGATGAAAACCGTGTTTGGCGGTAGTCGCCTGGTGGATTGGCTCAGTGGCGAGCAGTTACCGAGGATTTGTTAGCCTGCGCCATGGCCAATGATGTGCGCTTGCTCAATCCTCCCGCTTCACCCTCTCCACTTTGATCATATTGGTTCCACCGGACACGCCAACCGGCACGCCGGCACTGAACACCACGATTTCATCTTCCTGAATCAAGCCCTTGTTCAAGAGAAACTCGGTCGCGGCGGTTAATAGATCATTGACCGAAGTGACTACGCTACCGAGTTGCAGCGGTGTCACACCCCACACTAACGCCAACTTGCGCAGAGTACCCAGCTTTGAGCTGAATGCGATCAGCGGTGCCACCGGCCGGAATTTGGCCAAACCCAGCACGCTGGCGCCGCTGTTGGTAAACCCCACCAGATAAGTCGCCCGTACCTTCTCGACTAAATCCACCGTGGCGAAATGCACCGCATCCTCGACCCGTAAAGCCACCTTGCTCATCAATTCCTCGTGAGTCAGCACGCTCTTATGCATGAGAGTCTTAAACACATCGCTGGCTTCGACACTGAGGGCGATATTCTTCATCATCCGTACCGCCGCCACCGGGTATTGACCTGCGGCGGTTTCCCCGGACAGCATCACCGCATCGGTGCCATCCAGAATGGCGTTAGCCACATCATTGGCTTCAGCGCGCGTCGGGCGGGGATTATTGATCATCGATTCCAGCATTTGGGTGGCGGTAATCACCGGCTTGCCCGCCAGGTTGCACAACCGAATGATGGTTTTCTGCATCAGCGGTACATCTTGCGGCGAGGTTTCCACACCCAAATCCCCACGGGCCACCATGATCGCGTCAACCACATTGATAATGCCATCGATATGCTGAAAGGCTTCCGGCTTCTCGATCTTGGCAATGATCGGAATCTTGCGCCCGTAGTTCGTTAGCATGAAATCAATCAGTTCCTTGACATCCTCAGCATCGCGCACAAACGACAGCGCGACGTAATCCAGGCCGTGATCATAGGCAAACTGCAAATCAGCCCGGTCCTTTTCGGTGACCGCCGAAATCTTCAGCTTGATGTTGGGCAAATTGACGCCCTTGCGCGGCTTCAAGCGGCCACCATTGACCACCTGCGTGAAAATCTCGTGGCCCTCAATCCGCTCGACGGTCAATTCGAACAGCCCGTCGTCGATCAGTATCCGATCACCCGGTTTGACTTCTTCGTGCAGGGTGCGATGGTCGATAGCAATTTTTTTAACGTTATCGTAGAGACCGCCGACCAGATCATCAGTGGTCAGCACCAGCCTCTCGCCAGTCGCCACCTCCAGAAATTCCCCTTGTATCTGGCCAAGCCGAATCTTCGGCCCCTGTAAATCCTGAAAAATGGCGATATAGCGATGGAGTTTTTGTGCGGCTTCCCGCACTAGCCGCACCGACAGTGCATGATCGTCGTGGGTACCGTGAGAAAAATTCAACCGGATGACATCGGCGCCTTCCTGCAACAAACCTTCCACCACGTCCGGATTACGGGAATTAGGCCCTAATGTCGCCACAATCTTGGTGAATTTGACAATTTTTGCCATGCTCGCTGTCGCTCCGGCCAGAACAGAGTTAAAAGTAAATTAATCAGGTGGTTATTTTTCTAATCGTCAGGCAGTTTTAGGAGTTACGCAGTTGGATCTCTAACACTCTGATTTTAAAAGAAATCGACTTGTGCGGTAGACAACCGAAATTTTCCATTAATCAATCACTTAGAATTTCAACTGCGTAACTCCTAAGTTTATTAAGAATGCGATAGTTTCGCTCAAAATTGATGACAGTGACACGGCGTTTTTCCAGTTGGCAGCAGTAATTCCTCCGAACCGCATTAAACTCATGCCCATGACGATGAAATCCATACTGCCCTCCTTCGCCCCCAGGGCAGACGGACGGGAGAACCCACTTGAGGATTGGCAATGACCGACGTGTTTAGCTGTATTTTGAAAGTTGACGTACCTGAAACGCTGCAATGCGATGATTCGGGTAAGAATCCAGCCTTCAGTATCCGCTTTACCACTGATGGACAGGTTCCCTTTCCCCAAATCATTTTGCACACGCCCGATGGGCAACGGCTGTTTAAAGCCGATGCCCTCCAGGTCAGCCAGGGCGGGGGGCGCGAATACCACTACACCCTCGACGTACCAGCCGGTCTGCTGCGACCCGGTGAGATCAATGTACAGGTGGAGGGTTGCCGCAAGGCCGATATTCACCATGCCGGTGGCGGCGATTGGCTGAAGGAATTCCGCCGCTTGCAATTAATACCAGGGGCCAGGGCAAAACCCGTCATCCGGGTAGCGACCGGTTCCGATGATACGCCGGTCAAACTGTACTTCGGCATTCACAAGCACATGCACCAGCCCTACTACAACGCTACTGACCGGTTGTACTGGGATGGCGAGAAAGATTCGATCTTTGGCGCACGCGGTGGCCCCTACACGCATTACATTCCCACCGCCGTGCGTCAGTATGCGGGGGCTGGTTTGCCTCATGCCGGGTTATCGACCAGTTGGAGCGGTTCATTGATCGAGCAGCTCAATCGTTGTGCTGCGGATGGGCTGTGCGGTGGCCGCTTCGGCGGTTGGAATAATGAACTGCGCGCCGTCGCTCAGGAAAAAACCGCCTTGGGCCATCCACGGGTGGATTTTTCCGCCTTTGGTTTTTTCCATCCGCTGATGGCGCTGATTCCGGGACGCAATATTGTCAAGCAAGTAGAATGGCATCGGGAAATCGTTCGCTCCACCTTCGGCATCGAAGCCTCCAGCGTGATGTTCCCACCGGAAACGGCATTCCATATCCGTATGATCCCAGCGCTCAATCAGGCGGGCATTCGGGCGGTGATTTACGATTCGATCCACCGCTTCCGGGCCTGCCGGGATTATCCTTATGCTGGGATCAATGAGGGGATGCTGCCGCCAAATCCCGCCGAACAGGTCAATCCGCCGGTCGATGACTGGCTGCAATTGCGCAATATCTGGGCCGGATCGAAGATCGCGCCAAGCCTGCTCAAGCCGGAATATGTGCAGTACGAAGACCCCGACGGCCAGATTCACAAAATTATTGCTGTGCCCGCCGAGCGCTATATCGGCAACGAAGACGCCCGTGGTGGCTTCGGCGCACTGCAATATCCCGATGTGCTGGGCCAGGTCTATAACCAGATTGTCGATACCGGCGCATTTGATCCGCAGCATCCGCCATTTTTCCTGTTGCACTCCGATGGTGACAACCACGGCGGCGGCGCGGACAGTTACTACAACCACAACACCGGTCAACTGGTGCAGTGGTTACAGGGCGACCCGCGTTTTGAATTGACCACCGTTCACGACTATCTGGATCGTTTCCCACCGGACCCCAATCAAGCAGCCCACATCGAACCGGGTTCCTGGAGTGGCGCGGATAACGGCGATCCGCAGTTTATGAAGTGGTTCAGCCGCTACGATCAGCCCTATTCGCCCGATCTCAATTCCTGGGCCGTGCTGACCGCGTTTCAGAACGTGGTCCACGCTATGGAAGACGCCTATCCCGGCAAGCCGTGGCTGGAGGATGTCAGCCGCCTGTTGCTGACCGCCGAAACCAGTTGTTACTGGTACTGGACTGGCCAACATATCTGGGATCAACAGGTGACCAATGCGGCCAATGTCGGCTATGAAAAGGTCAAAAGCGCAGTCGATGCAGTGTTGGCGGCGGGCCGCGATCAAACCGGCCCGACCATTTTCGCACCGTGGATCACGCCGGAAAATCCAGGCGGCAAGCGCTGGGGGCAGGGTTGTCTACTCGATGCGCCGCGCGAAGGTACGGTGCATACCTTCATCTACGACATTACCGGGTTGAAGCGGGTCATACTGGTGCTGCGCGCCGCTACCGGCGAAAGCCGCATTGAGATGCGTGATAACGGCGCTTATCCGTCGCAAACGGGCGCGGTCATTACGGCGCATTATTTTACCGCTCAACTACCGGTCGGGGCCGGTGATGTGCGCTATTACATCGAGGCGGAGGACAGCAAGGGCAACGTCTCACGCGGGGCGCTGGAGCGGGTGTATTTGGCGTAAGTCGTACTGAAGGGGCTGAAATCTGGAGAACTTAAATTTCAGCCCCTTGCCCATCAGAAAAGGTGTTTTTATGCAGCCTGCAACGACACCATATCAATCACAAAGCGATATTTCACATCGCTTTTCAGCATCCGTTCGTAGGCTTCGTTGATCGCCTGAATCGTGATCACTTCAATATCGGAAGTAATGCCGTGCTGGCCGCAGAAATCGAGCATCTCCTGGGTTTCAGCGATGCCGCCGATCAGGGAACCGGCCACCGATTTGCGACCCATGATCAACGGGATGGTGTTCAGCATCGGGTCGAGATCGCCAAGGTAACCGACCAGCACGAGGGTGCCGTTCAACGCCAGGCTGGGCAGATAGGGATTGAGATCGTGGATATATGGCACAGTGTCGATGATCAGATCGAACCGATTGTTGGCGGCCTCCATTTGCTCGGCATCGGTGGAAATCACGATGTGATCCGCGCCCAAGCGCCGCGCATCGGCCTCCTTACCCGGCGAGCGGCTGAACAGCGTGACCTCCGCCTGCAAGGCTTTGGCGAGTTTCAGCGCCATGTGACCCAATCCGCCCAGGCCGATAACCGCCACTCGGCTGCCCTTGCCGACTTTCCAGTGGCGTAGCGGCGACCAGGTGGTGATTCCAGCGCACAGTAGCGGTGCAGCGCCCGCCAAATCCAAACCATCGGGGACTTTCAGCACGAACTGGTCGGAGACGACGATCTTTTGCGAGTAGCCGCCGAAGGTGGTCATCTGATCGTGCGGATCGACAGAGTTGTAGGTCAGAATCGGGAAGGCTTCGCAATACTGTTCCAGCCCTTGCTCGCACGCCGCACAATGCTGGCAGGAATCCACCATACAGCCGACACCAACCTGATCGCCGACTTTGAAGCGGGTCGCAGCCGCACCAGCGCTGACCACGCGACCGATGATTTCATGACCTGGCACCACCGGATAGGTTGTGTTCTGCCAGTCATTGCGGGCGGTATGCAAGTCGGAGTGACAGACGCCGCAATACAGAATTTCGATCACCACATCATTGGCGCGCGGTTCACGGCGCTCAAAGTGAAAAGGCGCGAGAGCGTCGGTGGGTGAATGAGCAGCGTATCCCAGTACATTCATCGTCATGCTGTTCTCCAAGGTTATGCGCGGGTAAATCAACAGAATAGACCGTCTGATTTGTGAAGGAATCGGCAGGGTTGGGGAATTTTAATGGCCGCTGTATTGCTCTTCGGTGACTTTTTCCAGCCATTCGACATTTTTGCCGTCCCTGATTCCGGTTCGACCCACTCCGGCGGTCACAATCAGATACTGCCCGGTCGGATGAATGTGCCAAGCGGAACGCGCGCCCGACTCGAAGGTGACATACGCACCAGAAAAAGGCGCCCATTCCCTATCCGAGAACAAAGGATAGATACGGACATCGCCGGTAAAAAATTCAGCAGGCCCTTTGTTTCAGAGTCACATTTTGCATCGCTTAGCTCCTTCATGATGACGAAAACACCAGCAGGCGGGTAAAACCGTTGACCAGAATGCCGATCACCGCGCCCAAAGCGGCGGGCTTCCACACCTGCGCGACCCGAGGACCCGCCGAAACCAGAATCGCCACGCCCGGCAAATCCAACGGGTTAATCAGAAATCCGGCGCTCTGATTTAACAGCGTCGTCGTGAATTGGCCCTGGCGCAACAACTCGTCCAGGGCGCCCAACAGCGCGGTGCCACCGGCCAGGTATTTGACCACCGTCGGCAAAATAAGCGCCGGATCGATGCCCAGCACGTCCAATAATGGCGTCAAGCCACGGGTAAGCGCGTCCACCGCGCCCGCATGGCGCAGGGCGGTCACCAACACCAGCGACAAGACCAACAGTGGAATCGCGCCGATAGCGATTTTGAACGCTTCAGCCCCGGCGCGGTTGATGGTGTCCAGAACGCCTTTTGCCCCTTCGGCGCTGGCGTGGTGAAGCGTGTCGTCGGTTAAATGCTCCTCGCTGGACAAATTCCGACCCACGCCATAGTAAACCACCGACGCCGCCACCAGGCCGCCAAGCAAGGAAAACAGCAGGGTCGGCCCCAAATGCAAACCCAAGGCGGCCAGCGGCAGGCTGGTGTTGGCTTGCGACATGGCGAACACCATCGCCAGCGTGGCCGCCAGATGCCGATTGGACGCGCCTCGTTGCTCCATCATGGTCAGGGTAGCAATCGGTGCAGCAAAGCCGACAAAGCTGATTTGCAAGGCCGCAAAGCTGCTCAATCCGGTGAGTCCGAAGGGCCTAAAAATCGGGGCCAGGCCGCCCACTAGCCAGTCCAGGACGCCTTTAGCCTCCAGCAGGCGCATCAGGCACAGCATGAACACCATCACCGGCAACAACACGAACAACGCCAGTTCAACGGCCGCGCGGCCGCCCGTAAGAATAATTTCCATCATCCGGCACTATCCCCTGATGGCTATGGAAATTAAAGCATTTTACAGCAGCGGCAAGTGTTTAGCGCCTGGCTCAAGGATTCTCGTTGACGATCCTGAGCGCGTTCAAGGTGCTTGCATCATCAGCCGGGTGCTGATGTCGAGCACAGCGTGTTCCAGCACCTCATCAAAGGCCCAATTGTCGAAAATCTCGATCAATTCGGGATCGGTGATTTTCAGCGCCGATGCGTGATTCGGAAACAATTGGTCGTGATGGCGCTGGGCCGCTTCAGTGATGGCCATGTCGCGCGCCTCGGCGGCAAAGCGCGGTACGATGTTGCGAAAATCGTCTTTAGTGAATTCGGTCTTGTCGTCGATCTTGCCGGTCAGAAAGCCTTTACCGAGCGGACTGAACGGCACGAAGCCGACGCCAAGTTCTTCAAGCGTCGGCAAAATCTCCTGCTCCGGCTCGCGCTACCACAGCGAATATTCGCTTTGCAGAGCGGCGACCGGCTGCACGGCGTCAACCGTCTTTATAACAACAAGCCAGCTTTTAGTTGAACCCCGCCCTTCCCGTCGGTAGACTGCTTAGTTCACCTAACGAGCGCCCTTTTTATCCCGATCCAACCGCTTAGCGTCAATCCAAGCGCAGATCGCCGCGATAGAAACCTCTTTGACCCAGCCTTTGGTAACGCCACCGTGAACGCCGATTTCCAACGCATCAAACGCCTGCCACCCTATGTCTTCAACATCGTCAACGATTTGAAGGCTCAGGCTCGCGCCCGAGGCGAGGACATCATCGACTTCGGCATGGGCAATCCCGACCAGCCAACCCCGGCGCATATCGTGGAAAAGCTGGTGGAAACCGCCCGCCGTGGCGATACTCACCGCTATTCGGTCTCGCGCGGGATTCCGCGTTTGCGCCGTGCGATCTGCAACTGGTATCAAAACCGTTATGCGGTCGCGCTTGATCCAGAATCCGAAGCGATTGTCACCATCGGTTCCAAGGAAGGCTTGGCCCATCTGGCGCTGGCCACTTTAGGCCCAGGTGATGCCGTGCTGGTACCCAATCCGGCTTATCCGATCCACCCCTATGGCTTCGTCATCGCCGGGGCCGATATCCGCCATGTGCCGCTGGTGCCGGGCGTCGATTTCTTCGCGGAACTGGAAAAAGCCATCAAGGATTCCTGGCCCAAGCCGAAAATGCTGGTGCTGAATTTTCCGGCCAATCCCACCACCCAGTGCGTGGAACTGGCGTTTTTTGAAAAGGTGGTGGCTATCGCCCGCGAGCATGAAATCTGGGTAGTTCATGATCTGGCTTACACCGATCTGGTGTTCGATGGCTATGTCGCGCCGTCCATCCTGCAAGTGCCGGGAGCCAAGGACATCGCAGTCGAATCGTTCACCCTCTCCAAGAGCTACAACATGCCCGGCTGGCGGGTAGGCTTCATGTGCGGCAATCCGACCTTGATCGGCGCGCTGGCCCGGATGAAGTCTTATCTGGATTACGGCATGTTCACACCGATTCAAGTGGCCGCTATCGCCGCGCTGGAAGGCCCGCAAGAATGCGTCGGTGCGATTCGTGACCTGTACCAAAAGCGCCGCGATGTGCTGTGCGACGGCCTGAACGCGCTCGGCTGGAAAATCGAGAAACCCAAGGCCACTATGTTCGTTTGGGCACCAATCCCCGCGCAATACCGGCCGCTCGGCTCGCTGGAATTTTGCAAAAAACTGCTGACCGATGCCAAAGTCGCCGTTTCACCGGGCATCGGCTTTGGCGAATATGGCGACGATCATGTGCGCTTTGGCCTGATTGAGAACGAACACCGCACCCGGCAGGCACTACGCGGCATCCGCGAGATGTTTCGCAAGGATAGCCGGGACACCACTCCCTTAGTCGCCACCCCGGCAACCGTCTGATGAATACCGTAAGCTCCTATCCACCCATTAAAGTCGGCATCCTCGGCCTCGGTACGGTCGGCGGTGGCGTTACCCGCGTGCTGGCTCGTAACGCCAGTGAAATCAGTCGCCGCGCCGGCCGGGATATCCTCATCACCCACGCCGCCGCCCGTAATCTCGATAGCACGACGGCCAACACCACCGGCATCAAACTGACTCAGGAAGGCTTGGAGGTGGTGGATGATCCTGAGGTTTCGATCATCATTGAGCTGATGGGCGGCTATGAACCGGCCCGCAGCTTGGTGCTGCGCGCTCTGGCCAACGGCAAGCATGTGGTGACCGCTAACAAGGCGCTGATCGCCAATCACGGTAACGAAATCTTCGCCGCCGCCCGCGATGCAGGAATGATGGTCGGCTTTGAAGCAGCGGTGGCCGGCGGTATCCCCATCATCAAAGCCATCCGCGAAGGCTTGGCCGGCAATCACCTGGAATGGGTGATGGGCATTATCAATGGCACCGCAAATTTTATCTTGAGCGAAATGCGCGGCAAGGGTCGCAACTTCCCCGACGTACTGGCCGAAGCGCAAAAGCTGGGCTATGCCGAAGCCGACCCAACCTTGGATATCGAGGGCATCGATGCTGCCCACAAGCTGACGATCCTCGCGTCCATCGCCTTCGGCATCCCGCTGCAATTCGACAAGGTTTACATCGAAGGCATCAGTCGGATCACTCGTGATGACGTGGCGAACGCTACCAAGCTCGGTTACCGGATCAAACACCTCGGTATCGCTCGGCGCGACGAACACGGCGTGCAACTGCGGGTCCATCCGACGCTGATCCCGCAGCGGCAACTGCTAGCCCACGTCAACGGCGTGATGAATGCGGTGTTGGTCAAAGGCGATGCGGTCGGCCAAAATCTGTTTTACGGCGCGGGCGCGGGTGCGGAACCGACCGCCTCGGCAGTGGTTGCCGACATCATTGATGTGGTGCGCACCCTGACCACCGATCCAGAAAATCGCGTTCCGCATCTGGCGTTCCAGCCGGATGCCTTGTCCGATTTGCCAGTGGTGCCGATGGACGAGATCGAAACCGCCTGCTATCTGCGGCTGTTGGCGCTGGATCGGCCCGGTGTGCTGGCCGATATCACCCGCATCCTGGCGGACTGTGGCATCGGTATCGAAGCCTTTATGCAAAAGGAAGCTCCCGCCACCGCGAGCGTCGTGCCGGTGGTGCTATTGACCAATCCCGTCAAGGAGCAACGAATGAATCAGGCCATCGCCGCCCTTGAGGCACTGGATAGCATCCGGGCGCCGGTGATGCGCATTCGGCTGGATTATCTCGAATCGGATTAAGCGAATTTTAGCGATACCGACAAACGCTGACCGTGACCGCTACCCTGCATCTGGTAATCCCCGGCCTGTTGGATGCTGGGCCGCTGCTCCGAACCGATCCGGCTTTTCGCCAACTGAACGCACCCGCCCTGGAATGGTTGCTGGCGCGTGTCACGGCAACCCCCGCCCCCGTCGCCACGGATGCCGTTCTCTTGGAATTGTTTGGCGTACCGCCGCCGACGGCTGGGGATTTACCAGTCGCGGCTCTCTCCCGTCTCGCCGATGGGGGCACCGCCGATGATCGCTGGTGGTGGCGGGCTGATCCAGTGCATTTTCGCCCGGATTTGCGCAGCGTGTTTCTCGCTGATGCACGGCTACTGGCCATCGAACCGGCGGAAGCCCAGGCGCTGGCGGCGGCGTTCAACCAAACCTTCGCCGCCGATGGCTTGCAGTTGGAAGCTTTGCGGCCCGACCGCTGGTATCTGCCATTTTCCAGCCCTCCCCAGGTACAGACCCAGCCGCTGACGCTGGCGACCGGCCGCGATCTCCGCACCTTGCTGCCTGATGGGCCGGACAAAAGCCACTGGCACAAATTTTTGACTGAAGTGCAAATGTTGTTTCACACCCACCCGGTCAACCGCTTGCGCGAGGAACACGGTCAACCGCTGATCAGCGGCATCTGGCTCTGGGGGGGTGGTCGCCTACCGGCCAGCGCCCGTGCGCCCGCTGCCGGGTTGTACACGGACGATCCGCTGTGCCGAGGTTTAGCACGGCTGGCTGGCGCTGCATCGAGTCCAGTGCCGGTTGATGCCAATGATTGGCTAGCGGCTGCGGAGGGTGAGCGGGACAGCTTAATCGTCCTGGAAACGACCCGTCATGATGCGGCGGAGGGTGAGCCTGCTGTCTGGGTGGAGCATCTCGGTGGGTTGGAACAGCAATGGTTCGCCCCTTGTCAGCGCCGGCTACAACGGGGCCAACTGGAGATGCTGTACCTTTATCCCGGCAATGGCCGCCGCTATACCGTGACCAAGGCCGCCCGCTGGCATATTTGGCGTTATCGGAAAGCTTTGGCCTTCTATCTGAGCTGACTCACGCTGCCACGCGGCGTCACCATCAATCCATGCCTAAATTCATCGTCCGCCGCTCGATAGATCCGTCCAACAGCGATCTCTCGGTCGATCCTCTCCTCCAGCGGATTTACAGCGCCCGCAACATCCGTTCCAGCGCCGAATTGAGCAAGGAACTGCGATGCCTGGCCGCGCCAGCCACATTGCGCGATATTGAGCGCGCGACGGAGTTGCTCTACACCGCGCTGCGTGAATGCTGGCGCATCGTGATCATCGCGGATTTTGATGCCGATGGCGCCACCAGTTGCGCATTGGCGATCCGGGCACTGCGTGCATTCGGTGCGGCTTGGGTCGGCTACCGCGTCCCCAATCGCTTCGAGCACAACTACGGCCTGACCCCGGAAATCGTCGCGGTCGCCGCGCAAGATCAACCTGACTTGCTGATCACCGTCGATAACGGCATTTCCAGTCACGAAGGCGTCAAAGCGGCCCAAAATCTGGGAATGCGGGTGTTAGTCACCGATCACCATTTACCGGGGCGAGAACTGCCCTCGGCCGATGTGATCATCAACCCCAATCAGCCGGATGACGGCTTTCCGAGCAAATGTTTAGCCGGCGTTGGGGTGATTTTTTACGTGATGTCGGCGTTGCGCGCGCGGCTGCGGGAAGCGGGTTGGTTTACCGCGCGCGGCTTGGCGGAACCAAACATGGCGCAATTTCTGGATCTGGTCGCTTTCGGGACGGTGGCCGATGTGGTGCCGCTGGATCACCACAACCGGATTTTGGTCGATCAGGGGGTGCGCCGTATCCGGCAAGGCCGTTGCGTGGCCGGCATTACCGCGCTCTGCGCCGTGGCCGGGCGGGATCAACCCCGCTTACACGCCAGCGACATCGGGTTTTATCTGGCTCCACGCTTGAACGCTGCCGGTCGCCTGGAGGATATGAGCCAAGGGATTGAATGCCTGCTCGCTGATGACCCACAAACTGCGCGAGCCATTGCCAGCCGGCTTGATATGATCAACCGCCAGCGCAATGAAATCACCACGCAGATGCAAACGGAGGCGCTGGCCCATTTGGATCAGGTGGGACTTGATGGCGGAGAACTCGCCTTTGGCCTTTGCCTGTTTGATCCAGACTGGCATTCGGGTGTAGTCGGCATCATCGCCGGCCGTCTGAAAGATCGTTTGCACCGGCCGGTCATCGTGTTCGCGCCGGATCGTGGTGGCAAGATGAAAGGTTCAGGTCGCTCAGTGGAGGGGGTTCATCTGCGGGATGCCCTGGCAACCATAGCTGCTACTACACCGGGATTGATCGATCATTTTGGCGGTCATGCGATGGCGGTTGGCCTGACGTTGGCGGTCGAATCCTTTGCAGCCTTCCGCCAAGCCTTCGACATCGAAATCCGCCGCTGGCTGCACGCCGAGGACCTGCACGGTCGGCTGTTAAGCGATGGAGAATTGGCACCTGCTCACTTTTGCCTGGAAACGGCTGAGCACTTGAGCGAGGCGGGACCGTGGGGCCAGGGTTTCCCTGAGCCGCTGTTTGATGGGGTTTTCACCATCGTCTCGCATCGCGTGCTGAAAGAGCAGCACTTGAAACTGTGGTTGCGCCCAGAAGGCGGCGCGGTCGAGTTGGAAGCCATTGCCTTCAATCGCGCCCGTGATTTCAGTCCCGTCACGGGTCGGGCACGTATCGCTTACCGCCTGGACGCCAACGAATGGCGCGGTACGCGGCGCTTGCAGCTACGGGTTGAATACCTGGAAACCGTTTAACTATCGCCTGGTTGCTCAGCAAATCGCCAACCGTTCTTGCCGCCTCGTTTGGCGGCATACATGGCGCTGTCGGCCTGACGAAGTAGGTTCATGGCGACTTCCAAAGTTGCCGGAGACTCCGGCCGATAAATGGCGATACCGATGCTGGCGCTCACACTAACGGTCGTCGTACCCAAGGAGACCGGTTCAGCAACGCAGGTGATTATCTTTTCCGCGACAGTCACCGCCATTTCCGGGCGCTCTAAATCAGGCAGCAGTAAGATAAATTCATCACCGCCCAGCCGCGCTGGCGTATCGCTCGCCCGGATGCTGTTCCGTAACCGCACGGCGACCTGACGCAACAGCTCATCACCGGCATCGTGCCCATGCATATCGTTGACCTGCTTGAAACCATCCAGATCAACCAACAGGACCGCCAGCAACCGCCATTGACGCCGGGACTGCTGCAACCCCTTGCGTAAGTGCTCGAACAGTAAGTTGCGGTTGGCGAGTCCAGTCAGCGTGTCGTAGTTCGCCAAGCGCCAATTACGCAAACTGGCCTCAGCCAACGCTCGGGTACGTTCCTCGACTTTGGCTTCAATCTTTGCTTCCAGCGTCTGGTTATAATCCTGCAACAACGCTTCGGTCTTTTTTTGGAGAGTCTGGGTTGTTTTGTGGTCGCTGATATCCGTCGTGGTGCCTCGATAACCCAAAAACTCGCCCGCAACACCGAACATGGGTAAACCGCTATTACGAGTCCAGATCGGTTGATCCCTACCGGGCAGTGCCATCAGTAATACCTGTTGGCGAAATGGCTGTCGCTGCGAAAGGGCCTGTCGAACCGCCACCCAATCAGTATCTTGCTCCTGTTCGACGATGAATCGCAGCCAATTGGCACTGGCCGTACCTGCATGGAGGCGGATGGTTGCCGCCAATTGCCCGCGCAGGGTCCGCAGCGCACCGTCCGCGTCGAACTCCCACAGCAAGTCATTGGAGATCTCAGCCAGATCATGAAACAGCACGGTGTTGTAGGCCTGCTCGTGAAAGAAGGCAGCGGTGATCAGCCCTAAGATCGCCACCGCGGTCATCACCAAATGGTACTGCCAAATCAGTGCCGGCGGGCCGAATACCAGCAGAACCCCGATGATCGTCAACTCAAAGCAAAGGACTGCCAGGACCGCCCCGCGCACCCCATGCGTGACCACAATCCAAACCAGAATGGGTAACCACAACAGCGCGATAAAGGGTTGCGGCTGAGTCTGCGAAAAGTGACTCGGTAGCCAAAACAGCAGTACCACCACGCCGACCGACAGAGCCAGTTGAAAAGACAGATGGCCTGAGCAAAGACGAACGATTGCGCGCCAAGAAGATCGCTTTGGCAGTGAAACCTGGCGTAGGCGTTGTACCCACGGTACCCCGTAAACCAGCAATAGCGGCGCAATGGTCGCTACCCCGACAAACTCCCCAATCCACCAGCCAAGGACGACCGCCCAAACTGAAGATTGGGCGGGCAATAGGCCAGCCGTCTCGAACAAGTACGTGCTCACCAGCGCCGCAAAGAAGGCCGCACCCGCAGATGCGCCGAGAAATGCGGCTACCCGATGTAAATCCTTGAAGCGTGTCGGTCCGTGCCCACCGGAATAAGATCGGAGGATCAGAGCCGCGCCGAGATAACCGAGTGGCGGCAACACGCTCGCTGCCAGATAAGAGGGCCAAGCGGTCAACGGCCAAATCGATCCATTGGCCATCAGGGACACCAGCACCGGCAACGCCAAGGCCCATCCTCCACATTCGAGCAAAATGGCGAAGGTCAAGCCAGCAGCCGGAAACCACGCGCTGATTCCGACCACCAAGTTTAACTGGTACGAGGCGAACCATAGAGCGAGCCAAGCAGTGCCATAGCCGAGGGCCAACACCACCTGCCATGTCCGGCCGGGTGCAAGCGCAGCGTCTGCGGCGCAGCGTTTTTGCATCTCGTACCTCAAAATCCTAAAACTCGCCAAAAACCGTCATCACCACCTCGCTTGGCCAGGGCCGACCACGGTCATAGCCAATTAATAATGGCAAACGTGATAGAGCGCATCATCAGCCAAAATCGCCGCCAGAACATCACCCACCACCGTCGCCCACCGCTGGCAGCCGGTCATATCCGCCAGTAAATCCTGCCGAATTTCGATTTCGACATGCGGTAAGCCGGCCGCCGCCGCGTGTGTCTCCATAGTAAAACCGACTTCCCGGCCGGAATAAGGTTCGTTATCGCCCACACAGAGTTCAGGATCGGCGCGAAATCGGGCCAATGCCGGTAATGCCAGGCGAGGATCTCGATTCCATAGTACGCCGATATGCCATGGCCGACGAAACCCGTTCATGACCGGCGTGAAGCTGTGCAGGGCGATCAATGCCGGCACTCGCCCGCTACCGTGTCGCCAACGGTGTACCAGCGCTCCGGTAATCGCATGATGGTAAGGCCAGAATACGTTGTCGAGGCGGGATTCGGCGGCGGCATCGCCCAGATTTTGATTGCCAGTGATGACCACGCCATCGCTGATTTCGGCGATAGACGTGGGATCGCCAGGCGAACGATTACAATCGATCACCAGCCGTGAATAGCCAGCTAACACGGCCGGTGCGTTCAAGCGCGCCGCCAGCAGCCGGGTAACCTCCGCCGCTCCGATATCCCACGCGATGTGGCGGGACAACTCCGCTGCTCCCAGCCCTAAATCATTGAGGCATGCGGGTACTCGGTTGCTGGCATGATCGCACACCAAGACGACTGCGGATTGGCCGTCTGGGTTGAGCACGGTAAACGGCGCTGGATCATCGGCCCCAAGCAGGGACAGCTTGAGCGGTGAATAGCCGAAATCAGGAGTCATGGAAAACGCAATGCGGTTAAGGCCAGGCCAAATCGACGGGCCTGAAGGATTGGATGGGGTGATTATAGAACTCTTCGATGCACCAGACGCTCAATCAAGGGTTGCAAAATAATCTCCATGGCGAAACCGATCTTGCCTCCTGGTACGACGATAGTATTGCAACGTGACATAAACGAATCATGAATCATGTGTAACAGATTAACAAAATCCGGCTTCGTCTTGTGGACATCCTTAAAACGAATCACCACAAAGCTTTCGTCGAGGGTAGGAATATCGCGGGCGATAAACGGGTTGGACGTATCCACCGTTGGTACTCGCTGAAAATTGATGTCGGTGCGCGAGAATTGCGGCACGATATAGTGGGTGTAGTCGTACATCCGCCGTAAGATGGTGTCCGTTACCGCTTCGGCGCTATAGCCGCGTTCGGCCGTATCTCGATGGATCTTTTGAATCCATTCCAAATTGATGATCGGCACCACGCCGATCAGTAAATCGACATAACAGGCCACGTTGATCCGGTCGGTGACCACGCCGCCGTGTAGCCCTTCATAAAACAACAGATCGGTTTCAGTCGGCAGTTGCTGCCAAGGCGTAAAGCTACCAGGCTCCTGGGCCAAGCGCTCCGCTTCCTGCCGGTCGTGGACATAGTGACGGCGTAAGCCGGTTCCATGCTCGCTGTATTCCATGAACAAAGCTTCCAGCCGGTCGAACAGATTGCCCTCTGGGCCAAAATGACTCAGATAACGGCCTTGGGCGTAGGCTTGCTCCGCCTGCTGCTGCATTTCGAGCCGGTCATAGCGGTGAAAGCTGTCACCTTCGACCAGGGCGGCGTTAATCCCATCCCGAAAGAAGATGTGCTCCATCGCGACGCGAACCGTCGAGGTGCCGGCTCCCGACGAACCGGTAATCGCAATAATCGGGTGCTGCTTCGACATGACGGCCCCACAGAGTGAATTTCAAGCGGGACCGATTATAGCCAAGTTTATATTGCAATGCAGCAAAACGACTTGCCAAACTGGCAAACTCCCTACGGATGGCGTGCGGCCCGCCCGTGCTAACCGAAATGACGCAGAGCAAAAGGCACCATATCATTCAATAATTTCTGAAGCGCCCTATTGGCTGCCTGGGCTGCGCCATAGGCATCTTCAGTAGGCGCTGGCTCAATCGCTTCGAACACTTGGGTTGCCAATACATGGCCACTTTTCATATTCAAGACTTTGATGCGCGTCATCAGTCGCACCCGGCTTGGTTGTGAAGCGACAAATTCTTGTTGCAAACGCATGACATCGACATCCACCCGCAAATCCGCCATCGTCGGTGCCGGCGGCGAGACCACCGCCTTAAAAGCACCGGTGCCTTCGAAGGCGCGTACTAAAACCGGCAATAACATCTTCGCCGGCGTATCGCTCCAGATATTGTTGCTGTAGTAATCCAATTTCAGCGGCTCTTTGGTATAGGCGATTCGGTTGGAGTCGAATCCCGGAGCGGCCTTCGGCACCGTGACCAGCAGCGTCTTCCCATTCGAGCGCCGTGCCGTCGGTGGCGAGAAATTCCCCCCATCCAGTAGATAAGACTGTGGCGGCTCGGATCTGTCTTGCGGTAGCGAGCAGCCAACGAGCGTGGCCAGACACAGCAACGCCCATACAAAGCGATTAGTTTTGATCTTTAATCGGCTTTCTGAGCCGTTCACCATCATTCTTCTCCCTTAAGAGGCATTGACAAAAAAACCTGAATTCTCTGACTGCACAGGGTGATCATGAGGCGATGACTCACTTCTCACCCGGACCCGGCCGCCCCGTGGGTTTGCCCAGCAATAGAGCGCGCGGATGTTGTTCCAATAGCTCGGCCAACCGTCGTAACGTCTCGACCAGATCGTTCGCTTGCACCAAGATTTCATTGACCGATGGCCCGATTTCCCCCAGACGCCGCAATTCCTGCCGACCGACCTGCGCCACACCACTCACATCCTGGCCGGTTTGATTGAACGTATCGGCTGTCTTACGCACCGATTGTGCTGCCGCCCGGAAATCAGTGAGGGTCGCGCGTGCTTGGCCGACCAGATCACCGCCAGCTTCCAAATCGGTCGCCAAGCGATCCAAGACCTTGCCCAACCGGTCGGTGCGCTTGGCCAATTCGCCGGTGAACCCTTCAACATTTTTCACAATGCGATCCACACTATCAGCCCGGCCGGCTATCGTGCCGGTGATCGTGCTGCCATGGCGTAAAATCTCGGCAATGGCTTTCTGGTTATCATCACTCAGCAACTGTTCTAAACGGTTTGAGAAATTATTGACGTTAGTCAGGATGTTATTGAACGCATCGTCCAGCCGCGCGACCAACGACGGCCCGGCCCGAATCACCGGCAAATCTTGATTGGCTTGCTTTTCGAGGGGCGGCGAACCGGCCCCGCCACCGCTCAGTTCCACCGACGCGACACCGGTTAAGCCGCGCGTCGATAAGGTTGCGATGGTATCGCGCCGGATCGGCGTGCCGCGCTCGATATCCAGGATGACAGCGACCTGATCAGGGTTAGCTGGATTAAGCTGAATCGATTCGACTTGACCGACTTGAACCCCCCGATAACGCACCGTCGCTTTTAAGTTCAGGCCAGCCACTGATTCCTGAAAATACACCCGATAGCGGTCGTAAACTTTGGCATCACCGCCCACGGTAAGCCAGAACACGACACCCAGCAGGGCCGCTCCCAGCAGCACGACGAACAAACCGACCAGCGTATAGTTGACTTTACTCAGCACGCCGATTCTCGGCGGCGCGACCGCGCGGCCCCTCAAAATAAGCCCGAATCAAGGGGTGCTCGGAACGGGTTAATTCTGCCATCGGCGCATAGCCAATCACCCGCTTTTCTCCGAGAAACGCCACCCGGTCAGTGGTTTGCCACAAAGTATCCAGATCATGCGTCACCATTACCACGGTCAGCCCCAACGATTTTTTAAGTTGTGCCACCAGTTCATCAAAAGCACCGGCGCTCACCGGATCAAGTCCGGCGGTGGGTTCGTCTAGAAACAGCAACGCCGGGTCCAACGCCAGGGCGCGGGCCAAGGCTGCTCGCTTGAGCATCCCGCCGCTCAATTCGCGCGGCAACTTGCCACCCGCGTCGGCCGGCAAGCCAGCGAGTGCAATCTTCAAATCGGCGATCTCCGCGATATCCTTGGTTGATAGGGATGTATGTTCCCGCAATGGCACCCCCACATTCTCCCGCACCGTCAATGAGCTGAACAGCGCACCTTGCTGGAATAGCATCCCGAACCGGCGCCGCAATTGAAACGCCGCCTGCTCATCGATCCCGACGATTTCCTGACCGAACAGTTTGATCGAACCGCTGATCGGCTGGAGCAACATGATGATCGACCGCAACAGCGTGGTCTTGCCTGAACCACTGCCGCCGACCAGCGCCACGACTTCACCGCGATGGATATCCAAATCCAGCTTCTCGTGGATGATCACCGAGCCAAAGCCGTTGCGCAGATTGCGAATGGCGATAACCGAGGGTTTAGCCTGAGAGGGCACGCTCATAGCCCTATCCCGCCGAGCACGACCGAAAATAAAGCATCGGCGGCGATCACCAAAAAGATCGACTGCACTACGCTGACGGTGGTTTGCCGGCCTACGCTATCAGCGCCACCACGGACGTGGAAGCCCTGATAGCATCCGACCAGCGCGATGATAGCGGCGAATACCGGTGCCTTGCCCACTCCCAACAAGAAGGAGGTCAAGGTCACCACGCGCGGCACACGCTCCAGAAAATCGGTGAAGCTCACATCCAGCAGCGCCTGAGCCATGACCATTCCACCGAACAGGCTGAGCGCATCGGCGAACACCGTTAACAGCGGCAGCGCGATAACCAGCGCCAAGAGCTTAGGCAGTACCAGCAAATCCATTGGCGCAATGCCGATGGTGCGCAGTGCATCCACCTCCTCCGTGATTTGCATGGTGCCGATCTGAGCGGTATAGGCCGAACCGGTGCGACCGGCAACGATGATAGCGGTGATGAGCGGTGCCAGCTCGCGCAACATGGTCAGCGAAATCAGCTCGACGATGAAGATGTTGGCACCATAAATCTTGAGCTGCTGGCCCCCTTGATAGGCGATGACAATACCCAGCATGAAGGCGAGCAAGGCGATGATCGGCAGTGCTCTAACCCCGGCATCTTCAATATTGCCAAACAACGCCCGCCAGCGTAATCGATCAGGACGCCACAGCGCGTGAACCAAGGAGACCGCCGCCTCGCCGACAAAGCCCAGAAATTGCAATCCAGCCTGCGCATGGGATACGAACGCTCGGCCCAGTCTCTCCAGTGGATTGGAACGGGTCAGCGGCGGCGCTGAAACCCCCGCATCGGCACGGCGCTCCCGCACCAGGTCCAGCAAGGCTCGCTGCTCCGGGCGCAACCCGATAAGCGTGACCGGGTGGCCGGCTCGCTCCAGCTCAGCGACAAGATTGAGCAGTCGCAATGCGCCGGTGGTGTCGATGGCTCCGATCCCGGAGCCGTCCAATTGGAGGTCTTTATTAGGCCAATTCACCCCCGCCAACCGCGAATCCAAGTCCTCGATTCCGGCCAGCGTCCAGTCACCCCGGCAAAAATAATGAGCGCCTTCAGGTTGCACCAGCGCTGGCTTGCCTGGTTCAGGGAACACGCGGCTATCCGCCATCATCAAGCTCAGCGCAGGTTTAGCCGCCGCCAGGTGGCGGGATCTTGTTGGCTGCCCGGTTTCGCCCAAATGCCGCGCCGGGCTTGCTTGGCTTCTGTCTGGGCTTGGCGGTAAACGGGTGAGTGATTGTATTGCGCATAGACGACCGCGTGGCCCTGCCGGACCATTTCCAACCCGACATCACGGTCGCCGGCCAAGACTTGGGCGACCGTGCGCCCATAGCGGTCCTGATCCATGATGTACAGGCTGACGGACCCGAAACGAGGCAGCAAGCCACGCAACGATTCCCGTGAGCGATCTCCCCAAGGTTCTTGCTTCATCTCCGGTGCATCGATACCGAATACACGCACCTTCACTTCACCAGCCGGACAACTGGCAACCAAGGTGTCACCGTCATAGACCGCCTTGACGCTGCATATCAATTCAGCTCCCTTGGCTGTGGTGGAAGGTGGAGCCTTCGGCTCATGCAAGATATAACTGATTGCAATGATGGCTATGATCAAGCCGCCCATCACCCACACCGAGCGATTTCTGCGTCGGCGGGTGCGATTCAGTTCACCACGTAACGCCCTTTCCAGCCATTTCAACAGTTCCTGGTTCACCGCAGATGATCGGCGTGATAAGCCAGATGCTCGCCGATGAAGCTCGCAATGAAGTGATAACTGTGATCGTAACCCTCTTGCCAGCGCAAGGTCAGCGGGAATTTCCGCGCCGCGCAAATCCGCTCCAGTGAGGTTGGATGGAGTTGCTGGGCCAGGAATTCGTCGTCCGTGCCCTGATCGATCAGCAAAGGAATGGCCGCTGCCCCGTCCTCAATCAGGCGGGTGGCGTCGTAAGCGGCCCACGTTTCCCGCTCCTTGCCCAGATATGCGCCAAAACAACCCTGGCCCCAGCCGCAGGCCATCGGGTGACAAATCGGTGCGAAGGCAGAAACGGAACGATAGCGGCCCGGCTCTTTCAAGGCGCAGATGAGGGCGCCGTGACCACCCATCGAATGGCCGGTGATGGCACGGGCGTCAGTCAGCGGCAGATTTGCCTCGACTAGCGCCGGTAACTCGCGGGTGACGTAATCATACATCTGGTAATGGGTTGCCCATGGCGCCTGGGTGGCGTTGACATAGAAACCCGCACCCTGGCCAAGATCGTAGCGTTCCGGCACATCCGGCACATCCGCACCACGCGGGCTGGTGTCGGGGATGACCAGCACCAGCCCCAGTTCCGCTGCGTAGCGCTGCGCCCCGGCCTTGACCCGGAAATTGTCATCGGTGCAGGTCAGGCCGGACAGCCAGTAGACCGCCGGGACTTTTGCCGTAGCTGCCGCCGGTGGCAGATACACTGAAAAGGTCATATCGCAATGGCAAAGCTGCGAGCGGTGGCGATAGCGATTGAGCCAGCCGCCGAATTCCTTGATCGCTTCGATGTGCTCCACCGGCAAATGCTCCTAAAACAGAATCACGGAACGGATGCTCTTACCTTCGTGCATCAGGTCAAAAGCGGTGTTGATCTCTTCCAGAGGCATCGTGTGTGTCACCATGCTGTCCAGTTCGATTTGGCCATTGAGGTAGTTTTCCACGTAACCGGGTAACTGGGTGCGGCCCTTGACCCCGCCAAACGCGGTGCCTTTCCAGGTGCGGCCGGTGACCAGTTGGAACGGGCGAGTGCGGATTTCCTGACCGGCCCCGGCTACGCCGATGATGGTGGACACGCCCCAACCCATGTGGCAACACTCCAACGCCTGGCGCATCACGTTGACGTTGCCGATGCACTCGAAGGAATAATCGACGCCGCCGTTGGTCATCTCTTTAATCGCCTCAACCAGATCGCCGCTGAGTTCCTTGGGATTGAGAGTATCTGTCGCTCCCAAGGAGGTCGCCATGGCAAATTTATCGGAATTGAGATCGACGGCAATAATTCGCCCCGCCTTGGCCATCACCGCGCCCTGAATCACCGACAGGCCGATGCCGCCGAGGCCGAATACCGCGACCGTCGAACCTGGCTCGACTTTGGCCGTATTCAGCACTGCGCCGATGCCGGTGGTGACGCCGCAACCGAGCAGGCACACTTTATCCAGCGGTGCAGCGGGATTGATCTTGGCCAGCGCGATTTCCGGCACCACGGTATATTCGGCGAAGGTCGAGCAACCCATATAGTGAAACAGCGGCTGACCCTTGCAGGAAAAGCGGCGGGTGTGATCGGGCATATAACCCGTCCACACCGTGGCGGCGATGGATTGGCACAGGTTCGATTTCGTCGAACGGCAATACGCGCATTCGCCACATTCCGGGATATAGAGCGGAATGACATGATCGCCGGGTTTCAGGCCCTTGACGCCGGGGCCACATTCGACCACTTCACAGCCGCCTTCATGGCCCAGAATGCAGGGAAAGGCACCTTCCGGGTCATCACCCGACAAGGTGAAGGCGTCGGTATGACAGACCCCAGTCGCCACCACTTTGAGTAAAACCTCGCCTTCCTTTGGCCCTTCGACTTCAACCTGCTCAATTACCAGCGGTTTTTTTGGCTCCCAGGCCACAGCGGCGCGTGCTTTCATAGTATCGATCTCCTCAAAAGTTATCCGCTACCGGAGCCACTACTTCGCCGCTGCCAGCGCCTGTTCCAGATCGGCCAGAATATCGTCGATGTGCTCGATGCCGATGGACAGCCGCACCAAATCCTCACTGACCCCGGCTCTAGCTAATTCCTCTGGCGATAGTTGGCGGTGAGTGGTGGTGGCGGGATGGCAGGCCAGTGACTTGGCGTCACCGATATTAACGAGTCGTACAATGAGTTGCAGCGCGTCGATGAATTTGGCCCCGGCCTCGCGTCCCCCCTTGATGCCGAAGCTGAGGATGCTGGAACCACGTCCGCCCATGTACTTATCGACCAGCGGCTTGGCGGGACTATCGGGCAGGGCCGGATAGTTGACCCAGGCCACTTGCGGATGACCTTGCAAATAGGTGGCAGCCTTGAGCGCATTCTCGCAATGGCGATCCATCCGCACTGGTAGCGTCTCGATGCCTTGCAGAATCAGGAAGCTGTTGAACGGCGAAATGGCTGCGCCAGTGTTGCGCAATGGCACGACCCGCGCCCGCCCGATGAAGGCCGCTGGCCCCAGCGCCTCGACATAGACCACGCCGTGATAGGAGGGATCGGGTTCATTCAGCCGGATAAAGCGGGCTTTGTGCTCAGTCCACGGAAAGCGACCGGAATCGACGATGACGCCGCCAATGCTGGTGCCGTGACCGCCCATGTATTTGGTCAGCGCATGGACGATGATGTCCGCACCATGCTCAAAGGGTCGGCACAGATAGGGGGTCGGCACGGTATTATCCACAATCAGCGGCACCCCGTGCGCGTGCGCCACCTCCGCCAATGCGCCCATATCCACCACATTGGCCGCCGGATTGCCGATGGATTCACAAAAAACCGCCTTGGTCTTGTCATCAATCAGCCGACCCATCGCGGCATGATCGCGGTAATCGGCGAACCGAACTTGAATGCCGTAGCGTGGCAAGGTATGGGCGAACAGGTTGTAGGTGCCGCCGTACAATGTTGAGGTGGTGACAATGTTATCGCCCGCCTCGGCAATCGTCATGATGGCGTAAGTCACTGCCGCCATGCCGGAAGCTACGCCCAGCGCCCCGACCCCGCCTTCCATCGCCGCCACTCGTTGTTCCAGCACCGCAGTGGTGGGATTCATAATGCGGGTATAGATATTTCCCGGTACTTTAAGATCGAATAAATCGGCCCCGTGCTGGGTATCGTCGAAGGCGTAGGAGGTGGTTTGATAAATCGGAACGGCAACGGCCTTGGTGGTGGATTCGGGCGTATAGCCGCCGTGGATGGCAAGGGTTTCAATTTTCATGGTCGAGTGTTCCGTCGGGCTGGGAAATAATGGATAAGTCTGGACGGAGAAGTCAGGAAATGTCCAGTAGAGCTATGCTGTGGGCGATATTTTGCAAGGCTCGCAGTCACAGGGTTGGCCGGGAGCCATGGATAACCTTTCACAAAAAGGCGAAATCGCCTACCGCTGTGACCAGCCTGAATCTTTATCAGGTGGCGGTGGCCGACCCTGATAACTGAGGTATTGAAGAACGGCGCCGATGAAGATGGCTAAGAGGGCAATCATAGCGAGATATTTCATAGCTTGAGCCTCGCTCCTGGGAGATGGAAACATGCCTGAAGTTTACACATGACAGGTTCTTCGAAATGGCCTTTTAGGGAGAGGATCGGCACAAGTCGGAATTTGCGGGCTAGGCAGGAGGAACCACAGAATCAACTGTCAGAGATTGGAACAGACAGTTATTTAGGAATACTTTCATGGTAAGTCGCCGTACTAAGAAATCCAAATCTGTACCCGCCCAGATGATGGAACTGGCGTTTGCTACCCCCCAAGTGGTCGCACACCGATTAGGCCGCATGGCGCGAGCTGGCTCGAAACCGTCAGCGCGCGATGCCAAAGAGTTTCAGCGCATGGGCACGGAAAAGGTCGCAGCATTTGCGGAATCTTGGTCCGCTATGGCCTTTGCAGCGTTTCACAACAGCCAAACGCTGACCCGTGCTTTGTTAACTCCCTCCGGAAAACGGGGCTTAAAAGCTCAAGTGTCTGCCGCCCGCCGGACGAGCGCAGGTGCCATGGATATCATGGAAAAAGGCTTGGCTCCTAATTCATCAACGAGCCGTAGCGAACGCAAAACGTTTAGCTCGTAGTAAGAGTAAATGATAATCCTAACCAAAGATAGATAAGAAGGTTGCAGAAAGGGCCGCGAAGGCGGCGGGGTGATCATGGAGATGATGGTAGAGGCGCAAGGAGAGATCCACCATTTCTTCGGTTTTAGCTAAGTACAGGACAAAAAACTAAGTCATTGACCTATAAGGATGTTCAAGGATGTCCTGGTCA
>APMI01001699.1_pt1 | contig 42229 bp, 39 predicted proteins | sample 667938 | NCBI WGS metagenome assembly APMI01 (sample SAMN01084076, study PRJNA167559) | wastewater metagenome | biome: Wastewater | place: Denmark: Ejby Moelle, Odense | collected 2011-11-28
GAAGACTAAAAAATGTCAATTTAGTCAGATTTTAACAATTTTTCATAGCAGACATCAAACTACGAGGAAAGCAACAGTTAAAGCAATACTATTAACTTGCCGGTCCCAGATGAGAAGCAGCAGATTGAATAGTTATAAAATATATTAATGCAAGCAGAACAGAGAGCATAGAGTTTAAATAGGCCAAGTCGGCCTATAGGAATTATTAAGAAGCAAACTCGAAAAGAACTTGAGTACAGAGATCCCTCTTCATCATAATAAGTAGAATCTGATGACTAACCACCACCAATTAACTCCGGAGTAGGAACCGAAAGAAGAGATAGTCAGTCATTTGGTAAAGGGCTTCAAACTGAGCAAGTACTTGATTTGAACGACTTAAAAAGTTTTCTCGATGTTGAAGAGAGACGTCTAGGTATGCGACGATTGTAACAACTGTTTGAGCAGATCAAGTTGCAATAAAAATAGGAACAATAATTGAGAGACAGATTATAAAGAGTAACGGAAGAGGAGAAGATACTGAAACATAAAGAGTATGAACGAGCACGACAATTAATAGAACGAAATCAAATGAATGTGGAAGATAAGTTGAGTAAAGTTCAAAAGCTATTGGAGGTCCGAAATTAAAATTAAAAGGCAAGAAAGCAAAAGATAGAAGAGCTTGAGAAAACGCGAAAGCAATAGAGGTCCGAGAGAGCTGTTAAATCGACTAAACGAAATCTTATCTATCCCATCAATGAATAAAATATAGAATAAGTTGTAGACCAAGGCCTCAGAAAGAATGGAAATAGCTCTCCTCCTTAAATTTAACTAAAAGCTGATGTTGTTTGGGATGAAGAACCTGTTCTTAATTTTGATACAAATAATAATTGGAAAATCACGTAAGAACGACTATCTCCTTAGATGAAAAATAGACAACAAAATCATTATACAAATATTTTACCTGAGTCAATATAGCTGTAGGAGCCTCAACAATATGTTGAAATAGAACACTGGCCAATTGACACTGAGCTAGCTGACAAAATAAGGCAAGTATAAAGCAAAGCATAATTTTATATTAAAAGACCGAAGAAGGCCCTAGAGGTTGAATAATACAAAGACGTTTAGCTTCGATCAGATTCTGATTTTGATTAAGAAGTTAACAAAAATGGAAGCCAAAATATTACCAAATTTTAACAAATTTAACCAGAAAAAGAAAGTCCTCCAGCTTTGGAGACTAACAGCAGCAAAATCTCGAAGAAGAGAGTAAATCGAAACGTTTTTAACTTGTCACCAAGCTAAGCAAATAAATTTTGATATTTACTAATTTATAATATCCCAAATTATAAACAATAACGGCCTCCTATATAGTACAAGAGAATGCGCGTACAAATATTAGACAAGCACGACAGCAAAACCGAATAATCATCAAACAAACACAACATTGTATTGGCCATGCACAGCTTTACTGAAGTCCTTGCCAGTCTTTCTCACAAAAAGAACTTAAAATTGTTAATAGAAGGTCAAGCAAAGGCAGTCATTCATAACATTATTTGGAATGAGTACTTTTCTCATACTCTCCTTAAAGATATAAACAGTGTAGTGTTTGCTGAAGCTCAGTTTAAAAAAGTGTTCATGAAGATCGGAAGTAAAACCTACAGGCTGACCCAAATTATGGAATGGGGAGAAATGATCAAAATATAACATGAAATAATCAGCTGCCCTACTTTACATTTAGAGGGATTTATGCAAGACTCATCTATGAAATTCGTAACTATTTAAATTGGCTATTTCAATCACACTTAATTTGATATAGTGTTTGAGTACAACTGCGTTAATAAAAAATAAGCAAGTTCATTTAATTCAACATGTAATACCCAAAATAAGAGTTATAGTACGCATAAGTTAAGAGAAATCAGCATGAATAAAAGCATGATTCCCATTAATAGTCTATTTCAGAGCAGGCAATAAAAAATAAATAGGCCTGATCGAAATGACAAATATTAAACTTAGAAAAAGAAGGAGAATCGTATTATGAAGAGTCATAATCAGAAACAAAAGCATACAGTCGAAATTGATTCAGCTAGAAAAACAGAAAAGCAAATGAATTCTAAATAAAATAAACAACAGTTAATTGTCGATGTTGAAACTGTACAAAACAACAGCAAACATAGATAAGATTTAGTAGCAATGCTTCTTTACAAGAAAGATGAACAACTAAAACAATATAGAGTGATTTTGTAATAAAAATAAAATGATTTTTCTAACAAAATAGCCCACATCGAAAAGACTCACGAGGAAGAGGTAAGCACAATCAAAAAATAAGTGTAGAATATTTTATCTGATTACAAAAAGAAAAATAAGGCCCTTCGCAAATAAAATGAGTGTTTAACTGAAATGAATCACAAGCTATCGATTGCTAATCTTAAACTTTAAGAAACTATTGGCAAGCTGTGCGAAGAAATGAATAACTTAAAAGATGGTCAATCAAAGCTGTAGAAAAGTAACATGCAAAATTCATCAAAATTGCAAACAATTGAAGCTCATAACAGTGCTTTAATGGAGAGGATGAGCTTACAATAAGCCTCATTTAAGGAAGAGATAACTAAGAAGGAAAGATCAATGTCAGACATGAAGCAAAAGTATGATAGACTTCTGGGAAATATCAGGAGTGCGACTGCAGATGTGGACAAGGAAAATATTTATTGATTTTTTGAGTTTAGCGTATATGTAATAATAATGATATAAAAATGATATAAAGTGAATTGAAAAAAGTAAGTTCTCAAAGAATACCGGCGAGGGATAGCAAGAACAGCAGATCAGTGATGTCTAAAATAATATCCTAGTCCAAATAAATGAGAGCTTATTAGCACAAATCATCTCAATCGACTTAAAAAAATGATATCGAGGCAATTCGCAGCAAAATTAGACTTAGATTAATTCCAGTGCGGAGGAAAAGTGAGTAAAAACGACAAAGTGGCAGAGACTCCTCATTTTTAATACCATCAATTTTGTAACAAAGAAAAGATGAATGTATGTCTGATAGAGTACAAGACGAAGTGGAATAATAATTCTATAAACAAGTTAGAATATTACAATAGTTTAAGAAGCTGAGCAGGCTCGTCGGCTGATCAGCAGAAAGCTATATTATTTATATTACACTATTTCGCATGCATATTATCATAAGTTATTTTAGAGCTCCTTAATGTCAATAATGCTCTCAACAAGAAAGCTTTTTTTCGATGATAACCTAAAAATATCTCCTTTAATGATCTTGAAATTTTCACTCCGGATTGACTTAGGAGAAAGTCTCAGCCAGCTCATGTATTTTGTTGAGCAGTTCTTAAAGTAAAATGTACAATCTTTATAGCAAATCTCAGAGTGTCTATCTGCAAGAGTATTATTGTTAACTTGAATGTTACATTTATCTGATCGCCCTATTTTTATTTTGTATCCTTATTTCAATACTACTCGAAAATCTGGTAAGTTTTCTGGTTTCTTAATTTATACTTTAATGATTCCTTCATTTTGAGACTATGCTTAATAAATTGAGTACCTTCTTTATAATACGAAACAGAACTTCTACTTAAGTCGAAAATTGTATATAGCTCTCATCTTCAAGAGCTAAACTTCTTTAGATTCTCCAATAGGTACCAGTCTTACTTCCAAGATCTTGGAGATAAAAACACTCAGACTTAAACAATATTTGAGCATGCTTGCCGCTGATGGAAAGTTCGTCTGGAAATCGAATATCGTTCTATTTGTCTCGTCCAAGCTTAGCTCCTTGGACACTGAAGACCCAGCTTACTTACTTGTCAACTTAGCGGCCAAAGGCTGTTTTAAGCGCCTTTATTTTTATTTGTCTCAACGGTTCAAAGTTGAGAAGATCAAAGGACAAATTAAGGCAAACTTCTTTCAACTCTGTAATAATTTCAGAGTTATACATTAATGATGCTCTGCCGTCGTCATTAGCAACCCGAAATGACATCCTGCAGTCTATGCTACCCCGAACAGAGCCTACATACTCACTTTCAGCATAGACAGATTGTCTTTCTGATGCAGCAATTTCAGATTGTCCGATTTCCGAGGTGCCCATAACCGATTCGCCAGTCTACGAGTTCTCCATGTCAACATCAATGTCATCCTCCGAGTTTTTCTTAGAGAGATCATGTGATAGGATAATGTATTACTTGACAATATTCTGAAAATTGTCTTCCTCGTCTTCTTTTCCCTTCTGTATATTATTATTGCTTAATTGTGATGAGCTCTTCTTTCTGTTCTCCAGCATAATCTGCCGGAAGTATTGAGTCATGAATAGAAAGCTAACCTCCATTATCGTTTTGATGTCAACATCAGCAAAATAGTTTCGAATGTCCCTCAGGATATCCCAATCTGAAAGTGAGCATATTAGATTAAATCCATCGATGTTTAACTTTTTAATAAGCTGCGCATGGGACTCTAGCTTTGAACCTTTGACAAGACTAAAAATTTGTGCAGAAGTCAGCTCGATGATAAGCATATCTTGATACTTCTTAATGTTCTCAAGCAAGAGCTGTACAGCCACTTCATCAATATTAATTTAATCGTTTTTCTCAGTAGCATTTTTATGTAGGACGCTTGTTTGGGATGAGTCATCGTCTGCCCAGTTAATTATTAAACCAACTGCACATTTGAGTTTCTGAAAGGGAAAGTATGTGCTTTCGTTCACCTTACATTCGATTTTGTCTACCACCCCTTGGATGTTTTTAATTTCATTATTGTCTAATCCTTCAATAAATTATTTTTGAATCGACTAGGGTAATTTAAGCAAGGCTAATAGACGCGCGAACTCCTCCTTGTGCCACTTACTGCAATCTGCGGGTAAGATTTTAAATTATCTCTTGAGGAATTATTTGTCTAATTATGATAACATTGATATTGTTTTTCATAATCTTTTACAACTCTACAAACAATCTGTACTAATTTTGACAATATTAAATTATTTCTCTTTCTCATGCCAGAGCAAGTTGTTTTGTTCAAACTCTGGCTAGTCGTTCCAATATTTATGAAAGTTACTGGTATTATGTGCGTTTTAGTTGCCTTTTAAATTTATTCGAGTATTTAAGTTTGTTGTATTTATATATTGGCTTAAGTTCTGCATGACCTACAGAATCCTGAACCCGTCTAACTTGACAGAGCAAGGAAATCCAGGCATTCCGATCTCATCTAACCCAATCAGATTAGCTACCAAATATAGCGATCAGTTCATCAAGATTGGCAGTGCAACAAGCGGTCAGCTGACCCAGCGAGATTCTTCGGCCTCTCGCATTATATCAGCTTCCAGCTTGGCATAGAGTTCCAAACCAGTTGCAACTCCAAACACTGCTCATACTATTGGTTCAACGATCGACATCAAGAAATCGAAACAAGCTGATTAAGAGTCCATTAGAATAAAGTAGAAATTAGATTCAGCTGTTTCCCAGCAAAATGTGCCTTTAGTGAAATCCTTTGATACTTAAACTAAATTAAACCAACTTCCATAGATCAGCAAATCTTCTCAGGTGCATATTTCTGAGAGTAAACTAAATCCAGAGTACGGATCAACAATTAAGAAATAGCAAACGTATAAGTTATAGTTCGAGACTCCTACTCGAGTATAGCAAAGTAAAAGAATGACTACTGAACCTAGTTATAGCTACGGATTGAGCAGACCAGCTTTTAACTACAATTATAAAACAATAAACCAGGAGCAAAAGAATAACACAGCTGCTGGGCCTGCCAGAGAACCTACCAGCCCACTTAACAATTTGGCTAATAGTCGAGAGTATGTTAGCCAGTCAGTCACACAGCTACGACAAGTCACTCCTGTTAAAGAAATATTAGTAACTCCGAAGAAATAACTTGACAGTGATTGGAACAGACAGAAGTTAGAACTTGATTCCAAAATACAGGAACTCAACCAGTTGAACATGAAAATTAATGAGGAAAAGGAGGATATGAAAGTAAAACTATAGCAAGATAAATTTAACTTAAGATCCCTTTAAGAAAAAAATTCCAAAATTTAAAATGAATACTTTGAGTGTCAAAATAGAGAAAACTCGCTTCGTGAAAAGGTGATGATGCTAGAAAGATAAATTTTATCAACAAGAAGTAAGGGTAGGACTCAACAAAACTTTGAAGATGTGCTCAAAGGTCAACTAGAAGAAACCCAAAAGTTTAAAGAGATCATCGAAGAAAAGTGTGAAGAAATAACAAGACTTCATTAGCATATTAATGCCACTAGGCGCAGCACTTAAGAGGCGATAAACGATGCAAATGTGTAAAAATTAAAATGCATTACTGAGAAAAAGGCTTGGGAACAGCTGCAAGACATCACCATGTTAAATAAAGACAACGAAATAAAAAGATTGAAACATGCACTTTAAACAATGGAATCAAAACTGCAAGTTGCCATCAATGAAAACAAGACTAAAGACCAGTTCATTCAGCAGCATTTAATTGGAAGAGCCAAGACTATTGAAGAGAAAGACTACATAAATTAAATTCTATCTCGGTACCAAACTGAAGTGGGAGTCAGCAAACTCAGCCAGAAATTGCTAGAAGAGTAGCAAGAAATAGAGCGTCTTCAAACTCTCCTTAACAAAAATTGATTGTAATAGTGTTAAATTGCTTTATAACTTTTGGATTATTATTAAAAATTTCAGCGCACTAATAAAAGTTAACAAAATCTGCATTCATATCCATGATTGGCACTCAGTTGAAATAGAATGCTTTAACCCAAATCATAAATGATAAAAACTTGCAAATGCAATGGGAGTATACCCACGAAAACTCTGACTCTGATACTATTTCTATCTAGTAATAAATCATCAAATTCAAGTAAAAGGTTTTTCATAATCGATCTTTGAAGAAAAAAGATAAGAAAAGAGATAAAAATCATTTCCGTTTATAGAATTAATTCACTTAAGAGAGAAAATAGAGAAAAACTGAATAAATTTATGACTTAGTAATTGATTATAAAATAATGTTTTTTGAGACGTATTCTACAATAATGACTCTCTACTAAAGTATAAAATCTCGCCTGTCTTAATTTTCAAGTATTGAAGAAATTTAGAACTAAAGTAAATAATTTAAGGCAAGCCCAATAAATATTATTTAAATAATTAAAAATATTTCAATTTTTGTTTTGGGATGTTTTGATACGATGAAAAAGCACCAATCTAAAATTGACAAAGCAGATATGTAAATTAAGAATATGATCAAAGCAAATCAAAAACTCATGGAGCATATTCATTAACGAAAAGATTACAGTTAAACTTTGAAATTGAAAATAGCAAAATTAAAATAGCATATCACATAACTCTAAAATAACAATAAAAACAAATAATTTATGTACTAGCTAGAATAAGTATAGAATAAGCTCGACATTAAGTATATGAATAGAAATGATCTCATTTTGATTATCAGAAACCTATTGATCAAAATAAAGAAGCATTCTCAAAAATGTAGTCATATATAAATCGATGAATATTAATTTTTACAACCAAAAGACATAGTGAGCACTCTTAAAAGAAGTAGGTCTAAGAATTCAAGAACAAAACTGAAAAATAACATAAATTCATGATTTATAAATTAATATGCGTTTATTAGCTATTTTATACAATTTTCTGTCATAGGGCTTGCAACAAAAGCCGCTTTTCTGTATTCAGATTTTACAACCAATGCGTAAAAAGTTTAAGACGGGTAATTTACAAACGTACGAGTAAGTTTTAGTGATAGCAGGCTATAAAATAATCATTGAGTTCAATGTACCGCTGTTGTGTTGTTCAACATACGAAATTTGTGCTCTCTTTTGTCCTTGATGATACGATCTTCGATCGATGTGGAACTTGCCTTACGATAACTGTTTGAACACTTAGTTGAATTTTTATTATCAGCATTGCAGTTGGCTTTTGGCAATTCTCTAATGCAATTTCCCATTTGGAAGAAATTATTACTACTTACAGTATGTATTGAATTAACAAAATATCATAAAACTGTAGTCAACTACATTTTCGTCCGATAATCGGAGTAGCCTGTTCCCTTGTTGTTGTGCCTGATGTGATGCGAGAACCTGCAAATTTGGCCACTGTTCGACTGCGAGATGGAGTCCTCATTGTTCTATTGCTGCTCTTACTCGGGGTCATATGTTGAATGAGATTTCCTAACGCTCTCTCGGACAACTCCTTTTTCAGTTTGCTTGGTACATTTTTGATGTATGTTATTTAATGATCACTTTCTTTTGACACTCTATTAAAATTTGAGTTTTACTTATTTGAGTTCGGGTGTACTGGCTCCTTGAGAAAATTTTAATTCGGAGCTCTTGAAAACTCCTTAAGTAATTTGTGTTCAAAAGCTTCCTCCCAGCTCATCCTATCTAGCTAATGTATTTAAAGGCATCTTTCAATAAAATCCCTTGATACTTCAGAAATTTCCCTCGAGTAGACGGGTTTACGAGTATTTATGGCATTAAGTAGCTGAATTTAATTATTAGCAGGCCAAGGAGTTCGACCATGCAGCATTTAATAGTAGATGAGCCCGATAGACCATAAATCAGACTTTGAAGTATACTTGATGCCCTTTAACAGCTGTGGCGACATGTAAAGAGGAGTGCCTACGATTGATTTCATTATTGTCGAGTGTCCCAAATGTCTTGCAAATCCAAAATCGCTAATTTTACAAACTCCATTTTTGATTAGTATATTAGCCGGTTTCAGGTCTCGATGAATGATACCATTTTGATGAAGGTACTTGGCTCCTTTCATGATCTGTTTGATCGTCCGTTTAGCATCGGCCTAAGTCAACTTGTGGTTATGCAGTTCTAAGTAAGTACATAAGTCTCCATCTTCACATAACTCAGTGATAATGTACATATTGTTGCTAGTTTGGTATACGTCGTGCAGCTTTACAATATTTTCATGATGAACTTTCTTTAATATTTATATTTCCGACTGTAGGTTTTTGAGGTTATATGAATCCATGAATAATCTCCTCTCGATTACCTTGACTGCCACTGTCTCGCCAGTCTCGGTTGATCTACCTAGGTACACACTCGCATACGACCCTTGACCTAATAATTTCTTCAAATTGATTTGGTATTTATCGATTCGTTTCCAAGTTTCCATGCTTAACGAATATTTTATGTCCAATTAATTAATAAGTTATTCAGTCTAATTATTAGAGAAGCATATTATTTAGCATAACTTATATAACGACCAATCCCCGACTAGCAACGCCCGCCATCCTTCATTGTCAGCTCACTTCGAAAGTCTGGAGATGATTGCCCAATGATTCAGTCGTGCTAATTCTATCTTTGCAAGTATGGAAATGAATAATAGAATAAATTTTCTTCCACTCTCTTCAATTTTCACAAAAACAACATAATAACAATGGTGATTATGAAGGCAGTTAAGTGCCTTAATATAGTCAAAAAATAAAATTCGAAGATGGAGAAACTACATTCCAAATATATCAGCTGATTTTGTTCAAAACATTTTGACCAGCATAGAACTAATACACGATGCTATTCGTAAAATAACAAAGCGAAAGAATCAGCGCAAAGACTAAAATTTTGCATCTTCATGAAAAAGCAGAAATCACAGTGTGAAAGTGATCGGTATGAAGTAATACTGAAAGCAATAAAAGCTGATAGTCTATCAAAGTATAATTAATTGCCATACTTCAGTTATAAATCGTATTCAACTGCATTTTTATTTTTTTAGTCCCTGGATATTTCCAATTTCCGCAATAAAAGGTGGTACCTTTCGATTTTGACGTTGTAGTCAGCAACATCGCAATGGGGAAGTCCATGTGCAGTAGTTAGAGGCTAAAATACCGAATAAAATTTCTGTAAAGTTGTAGGTCTGAGCCTGCGCTATATAATAGAATATAATCAAGTTTGAAAACGGAAAATGAACGAATTGATAATAGACGAAGCAGACGAACCACAAACCTTCCAGAAGTTCTAGCTCGTTTGGGCTAAAATTCTAGGATGGCCATGGTGGCCCGCGAGAATTACTCAAATTCCGACATAAAAAGATGGGAATTACCGAGTTTAGTTCTTTGCGGACACTTCCCAGTACTTCACTAATTAATTATAGTGCGTTTCTGCCAAGCGATAAGCTTATCAGCTATGTCGACGGTAAATAAAGGCATTCAACTCCAAAAGGTCATTATCGTAACTTCGGTAAGGCCTTGATGTTGGCCAATAAGCTGCTGTAGAATAGTATTTCTGGTAAAGACGAGCTCCAGTCGTAGTGTACTTCTCGTGAAAAACTTCCTGCTCAATAAATTTAAATAATAAACTAATCTCAACAAGCCAAAAGTGAGTCTAAAGCCTCAGTTGAGAGCAAACAATAGATAAAATAAGTAACAAGAAGCGAAGTGCTAGCCGATCGACCCGCTCGAAAGCCCAGGCAGGTGCTGCGAAAGCGGGACATTAACAAATGTCTGCATAATAGATTGCAACATGTACAACTCTAAGGCGAAGTGCAACAACTGCTTCAGAAATACAAACTGTAGACAATTATGCCAAGGTCTGGCAGGGGTGAGCAAACCCGGGTCAGCAAAAAGACCAAGTTGATCGCAAAGAATGTTCTAGAATACTGGAAGCAAGAGTCGGTATGCTCGAAGCTAGCCAAAACCATCAACAAGGCACTGGCTACCAAGGACATAAATTTGCGATAAAGATACGTAATAACTGAGGCGCTCCTCGAATCCTTTCTGAATAACAAGCAGAAGGGAGTGGAGGGCATCCATCGGGCACTGTTTCAATGGATTAGATGCAATGATGCGGACTTCATCCAGGAGAACTTCAGGTCATGGCCGACTGACTCCAAGTGCGACCACTTTACCGATTGTTCTTGATCATATAGCATCTAATCTTACTCATTCTTTTAATATCATTCATTATTATCAATCTTATTTTATTTGTCTCCATCACATCCGATTGAAAACAGTGATGTTAAATTATTATTATTACGAGGATGTCATGCTAATTATTAATTATTATCAACCAAATTACAGACAAGGTAGTCAGTATAATATTTTGATTTATGAAATGTCTTCTTATTTTTAATATTTGAGCCAGGCATTACTAGACTGCTAGTTTAGATCTCTGAAAAAAGAAGCGATTTTTAGCTTAATGAGCTATTTGCAAGCCAAAAAGTTTAGTCCAGTAATTAACAGCATTAAAATTGAAATCTAAATTCATTGTCTAAATAGATCTGCACTGATGAGTTTCCTCTATATTACAAAACCTTCTTCATTACATTTTACAAAATTATTTAAGTTGAGACCAATTAGTGACTTTTTGGAGAGATTTTAAATATTTTGAAAAGAAAAGAATCTTATACCAGTAACTTACAAAGGAGATATGGAAGTTGCAGGCAGTCAAAATATAACGATTAATTATTTATAATCTGAGTAATATACTGAAAATTACAATCTTTTAAAAATATTGTAATATTTTTATATCCTTTCTGTTTTTTGGCGTTTAGAAGATTTCAATATCTTTTCTTTCGAAATTATACTTATTTTGCTTATCTTAGGCACAGACTCGTTTAATAAATGTTAGTTATCGAGTTGGATTCTTTTGAGTTAGCTAATAGATTATTTTTTGTTGCTTACTGATAGCAATTTTTCTCCAGCGGATATAAAATTATATTTAACGTTGTATTTTTCATACTTGAGCGGTGGAACTAAATGCATCAGCATGAAGGGTCGTTGAATGGAGGATTAAGCTGGCCAATAATTGCTATGAGCTGAGTAGAAATTATAATATTTATTTAGTCGTAATGTCAATATAAGCAGTCACAGAGTTCTCAGAATTCATCGCGAACATTACTCGCACGCTCAACTACAGATAGATCTTGTAGAACTACGAAACTCATTATAATTTAAGAAAATTTAAAATTACTGAAATTCCTGCTGAGTCTGCTTTTGCCATGTTTCAGCACATTGTCGAAAAGTACACTCATTTTTATTCAGGTTCTATAAAAATCACAACCCTGGCGAATCTGGGACATGGGTTGAAAATGAGCTCAGGCTTTATCTTTGGACCGTTATTTGCTATATGGAACTTTATAGAAAAAATCTTATCAGTTTGGTATATCTCTAATAATTTAGAATAAATAGGACTGGGATTTCTTCGCCCGCATCTTTTACGTAAAGGAATACAGTCTGTTTGAGTATCAAGCTAGAATTCTGCTGGATGAGTCCATTAAGATGTCAAAATGGACAGACAAGGAGGATTTTTTGCTTTACAGAATCATAATATAGGACAAAACGGCCAAATGGAATGAAATAGCCAAGTCTCTCTTCATAAACTCTAATAAGTAATATCTCAGGGCTTCTAAGCAATGCCGATAAAGATGGCTTAACCACTTGGACCCCAGCAAGAGTAAATCTGAATGGAGTTTGAAGGAATACCTTCTGATGTTTTAGCAAATCGAGCAAAAGGGCAAAAAGTGGGCGATCTTAGTTAAAATATTGAAAGATCGTCGCTCCTAACACTCTATTAAGAATAAATATAACTCTATCATAAAAAAACAGAAAAGACTTACTCCAAACCTGACTGAAATATAAATATGTCGATAAATGATTAACAAAATAACAAGAATACTTTAAGTTCGTGATATAGAGCCAAATGATTAATATCTATTTGGCTGCTCTTTAAAACTACTCGCTAACTAATCTAAAAACAAAACATTAGCAGATATGACATAGAAAAAAACAGTTAAAGCTTCAGCTGAAGAGCTTGAGCTCTATCGAAATAAGTTTGAGATGTTTAGAAAAAAAATATAAAAATTTCAATGTAACCAAAATTAGCCTGAGAGACAAAAAATAGACATAAAAACCGTAAGAAAGCCGACTTTTGCTAAGTAGCTAACTATGAAAATTCCCTGTCTTCGATTAAAGAGGGAAATTGAAATTGTTCCTGAAATCGCTTAACCCTCCGATGATATATTCTACGATGAGTCGTTTCAAGTCGATGAAGTATTAAGACCTCATGAACTGAACACACTATTCGCAGAAGATTTCAAAAATTTAATTAATGACCGAGACTTCGATCTTGATCTATGACCATTTATATATCACTGTTAGTTTGTATAATAGATTGTTTATTATTATATTTGCACATAATTAACTAAAACAATTTATATAGAATTAGTTTGAGAAAAAAATATTATTGAACGATCACTAATTCATGAATTAGTTATCAAGGGTCAATTTTTATTTGGGGGCATTATCCCTTTTTCGTTTTAGATTAAATGCTGGTTTATTTATGGACTCATGCTACTGAGAATTTTAATTAGTATTGCTTTTAGCAGGCTATTCTTTTACATCATTTTTCATCACATTCGAAGGCATGTAACTATTAGACTACTATTTAGACTTACGTTATCTCAAGTTAAACACCTTTGGTTGATTTTGAAGAATTATTATCTCTTCCTTTTTTTTAATACCGTTTTATTAGGGGCCCTGATTATGTTTTTATTCTTGTTTTTGTACTTCTTTCAAATCTTATGTCAAGCTTTATCTTTTAATTTATCTTTAAGGCAGTTTAATATTTAATTATTCATGCTTCTATTTATTCTCATCTACTCCCACTTGAGAATTAGCTTTATTTCTACTGAAATTAAACTTTTTCGGCTTATTTTAATGGTTTGCTTAGTCTGCGTTATCTTTATCTTTTATTTCCTCATTCTAAAGTTTTTTACTTGAATGCTATTTTGGTTTTTACAATTTTGTTGTTTCTGACTATATCTTGAGAACTTGCTTCTCAGTATAGGATTTTGTAAGTTTTGAAGTCTAAATTTATTTCTATGATTCCCTTTGTTTCCATACTCTATTTCTTTGACCTTCTTGACTTTTTGTCTTCACATTATCCCCATTTTCCGTTTCTATTTTTAGCACTTGGTTTTAGCGTATGTTTGGCAAGTTAGTGGGCATCTGGTCTGTCGAGTTCTTCTTTTTAGTAATAAGCTTCATCTGTGATAAGCTTAACTGTTTATTTATTGATACTTCACTCTGATATAAATTTATTTATGCCATTATTTTATCGAGACTTTTTTGATTTTACTCATATTTTGGTTTAGTTGTTGCTAAAGTTTTCATGGACTTTTAATAAGTGAGTTTAACAGACTATTCCATGTTCTTTATTTGTAGCTATACGTTTTTAACTTTTAGTCGGATAGCTTCGTTTTCATGTTAAATTACGCTACATTTTGTTGCCCACAGAGATTCAGTTTTACTTTTATGAGCTTTTAAAGCATCAAATTTTTTTTTAGTATCTTGATAGCGCTTCTGTTTATCGGAAGTCTGTTTGACACTAGTTCGCAACATATCTGCTTCTTTATCAATATCGCCTTGTTCCTGTATTTTAGACATTAATTCTGCTTAACGTGTCTACAAATTTTTAATCCTTTCTTCATTTTTGTCATGCTATTTCTTTAATCCAGCTAGTTTTTACTTTACTATTACAATTTCAGACATTCCCTAATGACGAGATAAAACTGCACTATGAGCAGGAATTAACTTTTTAGCTTAATTTTAGACTTGCATTTTTGTGTTGTATATATCCTTCTTTTTATCTTTTATTTTAGATTATAGTTCTGTCTTCTACTCATCAAAGTTATTTTCATTATAGCTTTCTTGCTATTGAAGCTTAGATTGGTACTCTTCCATCTTTTTGAGTTCAACCTAGTCAAGTTGCTCAATTTTATAATTATTTTTAATCTGTTCCTGCATCACTTTTAAAATGTCTTAAACTGGCACTGCTTTTTTCTTCTTACTTGTCAACTCGGCCAGATTTCTATTTATCATCTCAGTTAGAATATCGTTATATTTTTTAATATACTCCCTTACTAGCTCATTATTCTTTACTATTTGGTCGTTGCTGGTTTAATTCAAATTTAAATAATCGAATCTTTTGCTTATTTCTGACTAATATCGTCCTGATTATCTTCTCTGATGGGTTTCTTATCTGACTAAGCCTTCCATCACTGACTTTACTTCTCTCTTCTTTTGTTTCTTATCGTTTTTGCCTCTGTTTAATGCATCTGTTTATTTTTTCTTCTAAAAACTGCGATCAGCCTCAGTTCTTTTTTTATCTTTCTTTACGACTTACGCAGCATCTTCAAAGTCATCATCATAGTTCTCATGCTCCATGTGATCTAGGTTCTATTTACTTTTGGTACGAAACAACATCTTGTTTGATCCCGTATTGCTGTTATATTTTTGATGAGAGTTGTCTTGCAAAACATTGCGACTATTTTCAAACTATGAGAAAATGTCTAACTTTTTTCCTGCCTTGAGTTGCGATGGTCCTTCGTGCTAGGACATTTTTTTTCTTGACTCAGTCATAAGTTTTATTTATTATTAATATTAGTATAAATTTCTAATCTTCTTCCGGCAGAAGTAAACAATGATATAGCATCGAATATACGATTATAAATGAAACGTATCAGATTAACAGTTAGGTATCGACAATCCTATATACCGTGTCTTTTCCATTGATCATTGGGCTCAATGCGATTCTCAGCGGCGCTCTCTCAACATCAGTTTCTTATAAAAGCTTGTTGTTGATATGATCATATTTTTCTTGATATGTCAATATATTCCTGCCGAAAATTTTATCAGGATGTAGACCAGGCAAGAATTCCAACCCTCTTTTGTCATAAGTGTAGACGTAAACATTGAAAAGCTCACCTTTCAGACTTTCGTCAGTAACTACATAGTGAATACTGTAAATGTATTCACCCTCTGAACTTTCATATCTTTTTTCAACATGATTGTTGCTGTCGTACTTTCGGAGAGCATCACTGAAACTAGTAAAGCATTCAACAAACTCGCATACTACAGTCACTTCCTCCACATGGAAATCTGTATTTGATCGAAATATTACCTTGGCTGACTAAATCGGAAAGTTTAACTTCTTTTCTTCTGTCTCCTCTCTTCTCGTTGAGAATTTTAGTCTCCAGTTTTTCTCGTTCTGCCTTGACTTCTCCTGAATTTTTGGCGGCAACTAGCTTCTCCCATTCTTTGGGTTCGTGCGATTTCATCCAGCTAGGTATTTCCAAGAAGCAAGTGAAATCGTTACCCACCAAAATACATTTTTTGCCACTCCAGCTGAGATCCGCAATGGACCTCACTTTGTATACGCCAGGAGTGAGATCGTAGCTGTAGTTGAGCTCGAATTCATTTACTGTGTTGGTCATGAAAATCTTATATCCTTCGTTCAGCTTCTCGGTTGACTTGACCTGCAGGATTAAATCGAAATCTGATGCTAACTTGCTGCTTTTAGTATATAAAGGAACATTATTCTTTTTAAAATGGTTCTGACTGAATTTTCGAAGCTATCTAATAGTACTTAGAATCGAACTATCGAAGTCATCCAAAGAACTCTGCTGCCCGATCTGGGAATAGCTTTCTAGTGCAGGGTCACCAGAATAGAATCTGAACTCAGCTCCCATGACCTTGAACTGCTTCTTGGCTTGGAGTGATCCTTCCCAGATTTAGAAGTTGTACTTGTTGAGTAGCAATATGTCTCCCAACTTAATATTATGCGGAAAGTCTTCTACATGCTTCGAATACAGAAAAACAAAGCAGGGTTCGTTATGGGAAGACTGGTCAATGATCTTAAGTCTCAAACAGTAGTCCTTTTTTGTGTCCTTTCGGTGCGGATTGGTACAGTCGACAATTACTCCTGCAGTACTGAACTCGCTCCTCTCTGTAGATGCTTGGCGTTTGATATCGCTGAGCTTTGACAAGTTGTGCTCTTCGTTCATAATCTGTTTAAATATAATGCCTCGTTTTGGGCGCGCTTTCTTAATTCAAGATATCGATTAAATTTATAATTGAATTACTATTTGCTCATTTGCTTAGTAATATTTCTGAATCACGGTCTCGCATTATAAGATATAATTTAAATATTTTTGAAATGACCAAAGTTATTCAAGAGAACGATCCTCTAGTCGCCGAGGTAGTTGTTAGATTACCAAGATCCGTGAACTAGAAAACGAGATGAGACAGGCTGCTGAACAAACAAAAATATACGAAAACTCACTTATCATCATTAACAAAACGATCCGCAAAAATCAGCTCACGATTAAGCAACTTGAGACAGTGCCTGCAAACCGTAATGTTTATGTCCCTCTTGGCCGAGCGTAATTTTGTTTGTATGCAGATTTTTGAAGCGAAGCAAGGACTCCACCATTAACGAAATTAACTAAGCCAGCAAGAAGTTAGAATAAAACTGCAAGGATTTGGAAAAGAACTTCAAATACTACGGATAGAAGACAAACTAGAAATATCAAATATACAAATAAGCGACTGAGAAGCTGAAGAAAAAAATGCAATAGGCTAATTGATTAAATAAAAAAGAAAGTGATTTGAGTAAGTCTTATTCGCTTCACTCTGTGAGTATTTTTATATATGATTATTGATGAAAGCCTAAAAATAAAGCACACTCTGCTACTATTTCAAACAAGGTAGATGCAAATTTGGAGAAAAGTGCAAAGACAGTCACAAAATGATTACATGTTGGCTTATTCGGCATGCTGAGTCGGAGTTTAATAGCTTAGCAACAGAGTGTTAACATGGTTTCGAGTCTGAGGAAGCAAAAAAAATGTATCAGCTCAATCCCAAGTACATTGACTGTGGAGTAACTGAAGCCGGAACTAAACAAATTTAAACAATGGAATTACCTAATTAAATGTTTAGTAAAGGATATCACTTAGTTGATGTTATCTTCATTTCCCCATTATCAAGAGCGTTATACACAACAGCACAGATTATACAGATTCATAAAATTCAATGCCCCAAAATTATTGTACTACCAGATTTAACTGAAGTACTCTCCAAAATATGTGATTTTTCAGGGGACATTTATGGCAAAATAACAAAATATTCCAGTTTTGACTTTCAATAATTTACTCGTTTGCCAAAATAGGATCTCATAAAATGGCAAGATGCCTATATAAGCTAAGATTTGAGGAATTCAATTGATTATAGCAAGAAATATGGGTAGCGTTACTTAAAAGCATTAGAAAAATACTTCCCATAACCTCTCGAACCAAGTAATATATGTTATCACCGATCAATGAGAGTAATTCAACAAATGAGATAAATTTGTTTAAAATAAAATTTCAAGACAGCTCTCATAATTGGACACAACCGCATACTAAGATACATTGATCAGTCGAGCTCTGGAAACAAGCCGCAGAGCTTTCTCAACTGCGAAATTAGGCCCTCAGTCTTATGATTGAAATAAATGAACTGAGATGATACAGTTGAGTTATTTAATAAATAATTTATCCTATTGAACTGATAGCAGGTATCAACCATGAATCGCAAGGAAATTGATTTTTTACTATAAGAAGTGACTTCCAACTGTGAGTACCTAACTAATGTTAGACATGGATCTCACCATAGACATCTGCACGACATTGATAAGACCGAAGACTTGTGCGCGATCTCCGTTGCTAGAGTCATGATCCAAGCTTCGTACTTGCTCTATACTTGCTTCACCTTTAGAGAGGATGTCTACTTGTCTGTTAATCCCGCTTTTGTGAGGACAGGTAACAAACCAGTTTACTAGGCCATTTTATATTTTTATCTTGCAGAAGAGGAATCTTAGTGGAAGCCACAACTGGAATGCAATAACTGCAATTTTATGCTTTTTAAGGCTAGTCGGCTCAACTCTGATATAATGGGATTTCTTCAGAAAATATTTTTAAAAACGGAACATAGTTTGGCTGAAAAACCTTTATAACAGTTACATACAAAATTAGACATTGTAAAGTTCATTTAATTTTTGAGGTAAAAAGTTGAACCTCAAATATTGCAAAAAGACAGATAAATCTCAGCTATAAAATACTTGGAAACGCATTAGCTTTTTGCTAGATACAGCGATTTATTAAATGCCTATCGATCCTCCTTACTTTACCGTATAAAATCAAAGCCCGATGCAGTTGAACATGTTAGGCTTACAAAAAGAAAAAGTAAGGAATTAATGCTTTTGGTTCATCTTACTAAGAATGAAGATAAGATATATAAGTAGATGGATCAATTTCTTCTCTTTCTAATCAGAGATAAAGTGATAAGTATGGAAAAAAGTACATCATAGACTCCACCCAGCAACAAAATGCCTTGGTTAATTGTTGGTGATATTATTAAATAAACTATTAGCAATCACTAGAGACGAAAATACTTCGCTAAACTTTACTTATTTGAGAAGAAATTAGAGGATAAAAGCAAGTCTGAGAACTAGAAAACAAAGAATATATAAGATGATGATAATTAAGAAGATACTGGCTAAAAGAATATATATACTTTGTAGTACTATGTTGAAAATTCAACACTTCTAATTAAGTATATAACGAACATTGAGATTAACATTGACACCACTGATTTTATGAGCATCCGTTGCTCTAACATTGCATTCCAAGACCCTCGCATATCATTCTAAATTAATGAACTTATCCAAAAATCCAGTTTACCTAAAAAACACCTTTGCTTTAAGGTCACATATTACATATAACAGGATGATGTCCCTTTCATTAAGGTGTTAATCGCTCTTGAATATGTAACAATTTGCGCCAAGGCTTACTTTAGATTTTTAACCAAAAGGCCTTACAAAAATTAATTAAAATCGATTGCAGAAGAAAAATGTAAGTTAAACCATTTATATAAGCTTTTCGTAGAAAAAGCTTAAAATTTTTATACAAAATTATGACTACAATACTAGCTAATATTATTAAGAGTAATATTTATCACTTGGGTTCTGTTTTCCGTAGTGGGTCTGTTCCTGGGACGAGCTGTATTAAGCATAAATTTACGTAAGCAATGTCATGACCATTGAGCAAGATTGATTAATGATTACGAGTATTTTTTTCGTTCTGTTATTCCCAAACCTCAATGACTTCTTCGAGCACTGCGTTGAAATAGTCATCAAAACCTCTCAAAATTCCTGCGAATTCACGTTTTCCTTTCATCACTACCCATATTTTGTGACCGATGCACTAGTCGAGCACAGCCATAGGCAATTTCATAGGCATTTGTGAAATCTATTATAAGCAGTATTTAATTAAAAATCATGAAAAAATATAAACAAACAGATAATGCACGATAATGTGCACTGATTCCATGCAGACCACAATTGCCATTAAAAGCTTGACATCAAATTTATTTGTGCTTTCGTCAATTCTATCGAACCAGTGCAAACCCATAACAAAGGAGACTAATAATGGAGCGTATACAAATACAATTTCAATTCTTTTGAATATCTCTTGCCGCATTATTGCTATTTTAGGATCTTTGCTGAATCTTGTCATTGGGTTTATCAGTCTGGATAGGTTAGAAACTATTTTCTTTATTGTAAAATGCTTTCGCATAATCCTCTACATATGAATCTCCGCATAAGGCTTTTCGTAAAATTATTTTTGAAAGTACACGCTTATATCAGAAGATTTTGTGTATAGCATCTTAGTAATGGCTAAAAAATAGAGTAAGAAAACAATGCCCTCAAGTCCTAAAAGTACCTAAATAAAAATTTGTTATTCTTCCCTATTCTCATCTCCATCTCCAAAGACTTACAGCTCGATGAGAAGTATTACGAGTCCAATTCTAAAGAGAAAGTTGAAGAATAGGTTGAAGTAGTATAAAAAAGTGCGTGGTCCATTTTTCATATTAAAAATACGATGATTCAATAGTTTTTGTTTTATTTTATCTTTATCTTTTTGAGAACTCTAAGCATTTTTGTCATTCTTGATGTTCCCATCCTTTTGTTTGGTAGACAATAAATTCTCATTTGAAATTTACGCTCCTTCTGGTTTCTGACTAGTGTTTCTTTCATCCATGATCATGCTTCTCTCCATTATTTATTCAGAGTTCCAGACAATCTCTGGTTCTTCTATGATGCTGTAATACTGTTTCCGAAATGCATCATCATCGGTTTAAAAGTTGAAGAGAGTTTCATTAAGAATTTAATGATGATGTTCTGGCACTGCTGATAGTCTCTGTTTTCGGCAGTATATCTAAGTTTTGTTGAGCCGCTGTCTTCCAGAATTGGGCAGCAGTTTTTCTTATAGATCCTGCATTTCACAACTTTAATAATATTCTAAGCGCTGGTAGATTTCATACAATAATATCAATAGTAGATCGAAGCTGGAGCATAAATAGACACTAATTTTTTGTAAGAGCCAAAATAGAATTTTGGTAGTAAATGATTGTTAAATTGTAAAATAATATAGTAATTCTTAACCCAATGAAAGCAATCAAATTAGATGCAGATACTTTGGAAAGGGCTCAATAATATGCATAAAATGACAACTTTTCGAGTAACATTCGCGATCTAAAGAAGAAGCACTCTTTCGAAAACAAAAACAAAGCTTATGATCCGTAAATTAATAAAATAGAAACGAAAAATGTTGCACTAACTAAAAACCAATCAGAAGAAAGCGAAGTCATAACAAACTAAACTAAGTTCAACACCAATACGGAAGACGGGCAGAAAGAGAGTAGATCCTCGCTTAAACTTCCTGTTATTCATCCGCGTGGAAATAAAAAATCAGCTCATTAAATTAGAGGTGACGATGGGTCAGATTTTGTCAAATAGGGCAAAATTAACAGTCTTGGCAACACAAATCATTCTAAAAATAAAATATTACCCAAAAATAATCTGACCTAAGAGTAGGAAAATGATAAGGTAGCTTCTTTCCTAAAATATATTCAAATAAAAGCAATGAAGCCTGCATAGAAAAGTTCACTACAGAAAAATGACACCTCAGTACGCGAACTAAAACTGGTTAGATAGTAAAAATCTATCCCTTTAAAATTAAACAAAATAAATGACAGAGAAGTATCGCCAGCACCGAGTAAAAAATCAGCTGAGAATAAATTACGGATAAAGAGAAATTAGGAAAAAAGCGAGAAGACAATTTCTAGTTATACCATTAGAAAATAGAAAAGAGCATTGAGTATTTCTCAAAACAGTCAAGTCAGTCGAAAGAAAGTAACCAATAGTTATTATGACTTTTGCAACTATGTATGCATTTTAAATAAAATTCAAAGACCAAGCACTCCCACCGCGACATATAAAGCATATGTTGGAAAAGGGAATAATAGTATTCTTGTCAAGAACTGTCTAAAGGCTCGCTTCTGGTGGAATATTGGGGATTCAGAAGGTGAGGCAAACCTGTTCTGGACTCAAGTGAGAGATCAAAAATTTGTTGATACTTTGAAGTGCTATTAAGCTCCAAAATAGATCAAACAATAATCATCATAAAAATCAACCGTTGAATTCACTTTACCCAAAGAATCAAAAGATTCAGTTTAAAAGACTGACAAGAACTAGCAAATTCGTGAGTATACAAATAGTGGACTCAATAGATTTTTATCATAATAAGAAAGAAAGCTTTTTAGTAAAAGTCAGTACCAAGTTTAATTGTCAATACCTAGTCCACTCGAATAGGTTGGCAATCCAAATAAGAATAAGATGCATAACCATATGTAGTTTCATTGGCATATCAGCAACAAGAAGGCTCTATATTACAACTTGAAGAAGTATTATGCTGCAATGAAGGAGGATCCATTTGAATATATTCCGCTTACTTTTCACGTCCAGAAGATAGGCGACGAGGAATGGCAACGATTTATTGAGGCTTACGAGGGTCGGGAAGAAGACATGAAGAAAAAGAAAGACAATGGATAGGGAAAACCGAGCAAGAAAAAGAAATAGAAAAACCTATGGATAGTGAAGCCCGGTGAAAACTCAAATCAAGGCAATGGAATCCAAGTGTTTGATAACATTGAGGAAATTGCGGAAATGGTAAAGAGCAGCGGTGACAGGCCAAATGGCAAACATCGTTCTTATATTGTTCAGAGATACTTAATGCCATTCTTATATAACAAGAGAAAATTTGATATACGCTGTTACGTATTAGTAACATCAGTGAAAGGAATATACAAAGCTTATTGGTATGAAGAAGGCTATATCCGTACAAGTTCTAAATAGTTTACACTCAAGAACTTAAAAAATAGGTTTATTCACTTAACAAACGATGCTGTGCAGAAGAAGTCAGAAGATTACGGCAAATTCGAAAACGGTAATAAGATATCATTCGCCGATTTCCAGAAGTATCTTGATAACTCCTTTCCCGAGAAGGAGTATAAATTCTTCAAAACTGTATACCCTAGCATGATTGTAATTTTGTTTTTATGCAGAAAAGAGCATCTGATGCTATAAAATCGACATGTATGTTGATGGATGCAAAAAGAAGAGAGTTTAGCTTCTAAATTTTTGGTCTTGACTTTATGATTGATGACTAATTCGCAACTTGGCTTATTGAGGTCAACACTAATCCTTGTCTCGAGTTAAGTTCACCACTTCTTGCCAGAATAATTCCTAACATGGTAGAGAATGCATTGAAAATAGCAGTAGATCCACTTTTTCCCCCTCCACGTGAGATTCCTAAAACAAAGAATCTTCCTGTGGACATTTTCGAGACAAACAAATTTACTCTTATATTTAATAGTTGTGAAGATCAGGAAATCTTAAGAAACCTTACAAAGGATACAAACTTATCTAACATCGTATAAAGTGACGAGGAGGACGAGAACCACGATGACGTTGAATGATCGTTGAATAATAATTTATGATAGTCTAGTAAATCAAAATTGAGGTAATCATTTTACATTTTTCACTAACGTATTCAACGCACTCTAGCACTTTCCTAATTCTTACTTGCATTTGGTACCGTCACATTTTGTCGAAAGTGCCGCCTCTAATTTTTGCTTCTTCAAATATAAGTCCCTCTACAATGTTTCACAGTCGAACAAGCTTTTGTTATAGCTGCTGTCTGAGCCAGGGTTTTGATGGTTTTTGCATTCCCTCAGCTTCCGATTGAGGAGAAAAATTTCAGCCTCCAAGTCATGATACCTTTCGACGGTGTGGCAAGAAATTCCATCGTTCCAGAGCTGGTTTCTAGCAACGGCATAGCAGATGAGTGCAACTGCCATAGCTACAGTGAACCATAAGACATTTCTGGTTGAGCTTGATACAGTCATTTAGTATGAAAAATTATTAATTTATTACCAATATTAAAATCGCTCATCAATGGGGCAGTGAGCAAGAAAAACAATCTTATCACGTTCTGTAGACACCGCATAACAAATTTATGGAAAATGAACATTGTTTAATAATCTCATAAGATTGACAGATTTTACTCAAAGTTGAAAGTAACAACAAGGGAAGAGGCAAGGTGAGATGTGTCAATATTATTGAGTCTCAATTGAAAATATGACAAGGATGCAAGTTGTTGTGGACGACAATCATATTTTTGGAACAATCAAATTAATTATGCTCTTCACAATGACGTAATATGGGTTACTAATGAGGCTTATTCTGATCGACTGTTTAAATCTAACTTAATCTATTTCGTCATAAATATTGAATCAACATCATGGGCAAAGTTTCTAACTCCACAGACTCAACAGACCTCAGAAAAACTAAGATTGGTCGCTCCAGTTCAGAGGACTCAGTTGCCACTATTCAGGAAATTTAAAAAGCTTCCCCTTCTAGATTAATTTCGAAGGAGATAAAGCTAAAATTTATCGATTTGATCACTCGAAAGAACTTCTCCATGAAAGAGGTACTCGTTTGGTAATGCAGGCCTCCAAAATGGTGAGCATGAGCTATAGCACCGCCAAGAAGGTGTATCGAAGGTTTCGCAGCTTCAACATCACCAAGAACAGCTCAAGGCGGGAGGAAGGAGGCGTTCAGGCAACTTATGCCTAAGTTGGTTCGAGTCCAGTGAGACCTATCACAATAACATGCCTGATTGCGGGAGATGCCCAGTATAGACACCAATTTCAATAATGATTGTTACTAATTATGTTTCATGAATTTTGCAGTCGGACTTCCTTGTAGTTGTGGCCGCACAAGCTAAACAACCTTCGGCTCACATTGAGGACTACTATAACTTATTTGTCGCAACTGCTAAATATTTAATACCATGCACTAAGTTTAATAATTTATGATCTTATATTAATTAGTGTCTGTCATATATGAGCCATATTTGTATTTATGCTTTCCGTTGTGCATTAGTATCACTAATATTTATCTAATTTACATTTACAATATCTTGTATATTAAAAATTGAACCAATTTATCATTGTTCATATAAATTACATTTATATTATAGCCAGTCTATTATTGAAGACCGAATATATTAATACAAATTAGCGACATTATAAATAAGTAAAAATAAACCTTTTATGTTGTAGTTTTATTTGAAATTGTTGTCTTATTAAGAGTCGACTAACTTAATGTCATTATGGATTACAATATATTTATGAAATATTTTATAAAAAACATATTTACATCTGTTGTATTATATTGACTCGCTTTTATTAGTAATTCCATTTATGTTTTAATACCACATAATATTTTATTCACTTGTTTTTGCCTACAAATAATATTTTACTGGAATTTAAAAAAGCAAAAATAAAAAGCTTAATTTGCCCAGTCTTTCACTTCCAGTAATTTCAAATTCTGTAAAGGAGATAAGATCAATGAAAATATTGTTATAACTTAAAATTCAGTAGAAATAACAGTAAATTAAATTCCATTAGTAAGCTTATATTATATAATCGATCAGCTTCGCCTAAGAGAAGAAAACTCCCACATAATGGATGTCAGATTCATCATCGCACTATTAGCTATAATAATAGTTGTCACTCCTATCTGCAGAAATGCGACCGAACTTGACGGCGAATGCACTTCTTGTGCAGATCTCGATATTTTGTTCGAAAAGAGTTGCTATCCGAAAATACGCGGATGCCTTATCCAAACAGGTGCCACCTGTTCCACATGCCAAAATGGATATGTGGCTTTAAAAAATATTTGCATTCGCGAGGCTGTGTTTAATAACAACAACACTACCCCTCCCCCTGTTGTCATCGAAAACATAACTACATTAACTTTTGCAGATATCAAGAACAAATTTGGTGATTCCATAGCACAATTTTACACAGATGCTCACGAGCAAATCCTCAACGGTCATCCCGAACTAGGAATCGCGGCCATTAAGTCAGTTGACAAACTAGATACTAAAAAAGGAACGCTCTTTATCACAATATATCAAAGTAGCATTGACAATACGCAATATGAATCGGTCTCCTTAATGAAACCTATTACAAATTAAGTCTCTGTTTTTAGTTTCAAAACTGCTGAGACACAAAAGAAAGATCCTCTTACTGCAGACGGCTTGATTAAGTCATCTATGGGAACCAAACTAACTAACTTTTTTATATACTAAGTTAGATTGACTAGTACAAATTATACGTTATACTATATGAACTCAAGCTATTACGTGTATGAAGTGAAGTTCTCATCTGTAGACATCGGACCGGCTCTGTCAACTAAATTAGCTATAAAAAACATGACTGCTTCTGACTTAGCCAAGGAGCAATTGTTTTTAAAGTATCCTGAACTGCTGAGTAGAACATTACAATCCAGTACAAAATACGATGACTTTTATGCCTTTGCATTTGATTCTAATATTTCGGCTTCAGTACGATTTACTAACTGGGTCTTTTAAGTCAACAAACCCATTCAGACCTCGCTGAATATGCCATATTATGACAGCTATGGACTGGCTAATTTCTTCGGCTTTTTCAATTTCTTCTCGTTCTTAGACCCTCGCTTCAATGCGTGTTTAAACGCAGCCACTACTGAGGTCCCTGAGCTTAACTCTGCAGTGGTAACCCAAAATCAGCAGGGAGGTGGTTCCTCAAGTGCCCCCACGAACGATATTTTCTACTATATTCAGATGAGCGAAATATTTGGGTATAACTCCTACGACGTCTTTACTTCCTACTCTGTCCAGGGTGTGGCTAAGGTCTTATTTGTGCTAAGAAATAGTATTGATACACTCTATTCTGCAAAGTACAACTACAACCGAGATGCCAACTTCTTCAAGGCCTACGTGAATGCCACCTTGACGTCAAAAGTGATTTTAATTCCTCCAATATCATCAGTGTTCATGAAAGCTTTGGACAGAGTTACTAACTACTACAAAGTAGACTATTCTGCAAATTAATTTATCGAATTCAAGTACAATAAAAACACAAACGTTACCACATTGTTGTCCTACACAGTTGATGGCCAGAATATCCTTAACATTCTTAAAGCTGTCGGTAGCACTCCCTAGAAAACACAGCCTGATCTCTACTTAAACTATCTGCAGGTGAAGAAACAGGCGTCAATTAATAGCGGCTTATCTTCTTTCATTTTCAACCCAATAAACACAATATTGTCTTTCGTGTCCAACTTAGGCACATACTCTGCTAACGTGGGTAGTGTTACGAACTCTTACCCTATTTCCAACTACACGAAGATTTCCAATTACACTTGCTTCGACATGTCTGACCTAAATAGTGACGACACTAAATCATTGGACTCATATCTTAGAAGCTATTACAGTTTAACAGGGTACACGCTGAAGTTAGTGCAATCTAAGCAGAACAATGTGGGTCGACAATTCAGATTGCTCTATTCAACTCCAAGGCTGAAACAACGAGAGTTCTTTGTTTAACAGCTTTATACCCTCTACAATGTGCTCAAGGTTAATCTCTACTGTGACGGATACGAAATATGGGACTCCAATGCACAAAATCCAGACTATCAAAAATTAGTTTCTTACTTGTCGACATCGGGACTAGCTGGCAGCAGGATCCCTCTCACAACTGAAAACAATACTAAGAACATTCGAGGGTACTACAATGATGGTAAGTCCACCTATCAGATTGTAATAGCCAAGAGTAACAATGCTGCTACTTTGACTAAAATTGACACTCAGACTTATCTAACAGTGCCAGATGGTTTTCTGATCAATAAGCTGTTGATCCCTGGATCTCCTGCTGGCGCTGATCAGGATGCCATCGCCATTCTCACCGCCATGGCCCAAGTTCAGTTTACTGATTTAGCTGATGGCATTGTAGCCTATGCTGATAAACAAGAGCCTTATTACAACCTGATGTTTAAGTCCCCAACCAAAGGCTACATGAAGGTTAGAGGCAAGTTTGATCCTTTGACTGGAGAAAATGCTGTCGATAATTTTGTTAAAACTGCTTATACCGCAGCCAGTTTTTCATCTTGCACTCAATTTGACACAGCGGGAAAATGCCTCAATTGCGACGCTACTCAACTGGAGTACCAAGGTAGCTGCTGGCCCAAGCTTGAAGGATGTAAGGTACAAATCGGTCAATTCTGTCTTAGATGTGACAACCCTTACGTGCTCTTTAACAAAAAATGTACTAAATCATGCGCTGACCTGATGGTCGATTTCTATTGATAATTCATTCTATTAATAATCTAAGTCCTTTATTGAATACTGTTTTATATCAAATTTAAAGGATTAAATTCACCACTTTTTTCCACATTATTCAATTTGTTTAGTCTGATCTTTATTATATTAAATTCTGTATTTTGCAAGTTTTATGCAAACTCAAGAAGAAGACAAGAATAATTTCGTAGGCATGAACGGCGAAGTACCTGTCTTGTTATTTAGAACGTGGGACTCGGATTTATCAACCGCGATGTGGGAGCCAAAGTTCAGGAAGAGCGGCGGGAAATCGTATTCAAAATTATTAAGAACGATCAACAAAGGGAATCGCTAAAAATGCTGATCGACCTGAAAAATATTTTTAGTCGCCAGCTGCCCAAGATGCCCAAGTAGTACATCGTGAAGTTGGTGTTTGACCGCAACCATGAATCCATGATAATCCTCAAGGATGAGACAAAAGTAATTGGCGGAATTTGCTTTCGAGTGTTTGAACCAGAAAGATTTGCCGAAATTGCATTCCTAGCCATCACGTCCAACGAGCAAGTACGTGGATATGGCACACGTTTGATGAACAAGTTAAAAGGTAAATTTTGATCTAATTCAGAGGAAATGCAGAGAAGAAAAATTGAATATCTTATGACATACGCAGATAACTTAGCACTTGGCTATTTCAGAAAGCAAGGATTTAGTAAAGATTGTAGAATGAGTCCCGATAGATGGAAAGGCTATATAAAAGATTACGAAGGAGGTACAATGATGGAGTGCCATGTACATCCCACAATTGACTATTCTCGCGTAAGTGAAATTATCAAGAAACAAAAATAATTCATCATTCAGAAAATCAAAGAGCTCTCACTCAATGAGCATAAATACGATGGAAAATAAGTTTAAAAACTAGCAAAACCATTTACTCGTAAAAATATTGACGGAGAATAGTAAACTTTTAGAATTGATCCAATGCTGATCCCTGGCGTTATTTAAGGGGGCTGGTCTTGGAACGATCACGAAGAGCTTCGAAAGACCAAAGAAGTATCATTCCAACTTCAATGCCAAAGCATAATTGAGATGTTGAAGAAGCATCAATCGTCTTGGCCATTCAGAGAACCAGTTTCCAAATAAGATGTACCCGACTATTAAACAATTGTTAAAGATCCAATTGATTTAAAAACTATCGAGATGAAGCTTTCTTGCAATTAGTATCAATCCCGATAGGAGTTTTCGTCAGACATTATACGCATGTTCGTGAATTGTAGGCTTTACAATCAACCATAGACAGTGTACTTCAAGTGTGCAAATGACCTCTAAGATTTTATTACTCCTCACTTGAATGCACTCAATGACGGAAGCCTAGAGATCAACCTAGGAGAGAACAAACGACCTCAACAGAAAGGTAGTCGAAAGAAGACTGTGGAAAAAGGAAAGTGAGTTCATTATTTTATAGATTGAATAAATATTTATTTGTGAGTGTATCAATAAATTAGCTATTTAATCAAATAATATCGTTAGCTCTCATGTCATGCGGGTCAGTTAAGTTCAATTCCAGTAATATGTTCCCCTTAGCTAACTCTATGCTTTTCGAACGTCCCTATTTGAGTATCATGCGTAATAATCAAAAGAAAAGGAAGCCTCAATTTTCTAAGCTATCCATACTTACCAAAACGAGCATCGGAAGCACAAAGTTCACTTCTACATAGCATCGCAAAAGCAAGAAATAAAAAAAGGGTACTTAGAAATGCTGCTTTTATAGATTGCCTGGAAAAGATCGGTCGAAAACAAGAAGCAACTCTTTCTAAAACAGGATGGGCAGAACGGCCAAGCAGATTAGAGTTTAATAATTAGGTATGTCCTTTCAGCACGATGATTTTTGCAGAGCCTCGAAACACACACCCATGTCGCGCACAATTTGTAAAAACAATGAGGCTAATTCAATATCTCCACTTTATTCGTCCTTGATATTCAACTCAGTTGACCAAAGTTCATCACCTGATGCGAAAGAAAAAGATAAAGATAAGGGTTTCAAACAAATTTTAGATAGAACTTTCTTAGTCCTTTCAAGTTACAAGGAGTAGTGCAAATAACTTCGGAAGTAAAGAGACTTCTATAAAAAAAAGTATCAGAGAACTTCATCGAAACTAAAACGAGCTTAGAAAAATAAGGACCGATATCGATATTGAATTGGCCATCAGTTGATATTTTTAATATGCTATAATTTTTATTTACCAGTAAATTTAATGCTAAAATTATATAAGCTCGAAGTCAGATGAACAGGGATGAGCCCGAACCAGACGAGGAATCACATCATGTTATTGAAATCAACAAAAAATAAGTTTCGCTCACTTTTCGTTACTTTTCACCTGCCAAGATGAGCTCAACAGAAAGTAAATTTCCAAAGTACATTGATTAGTTTTCATCGAAATCAGATTCAATTGCAAATGAAGTAATTATCACGAAGTAGGAAACAAAGGACAATAAAGCAAAAGATTTGTAAATGACATCAAATAAATTTTTTAGAAGCAACATGCAGTAGATTCAGTTTTCTACGTTAGATAGCTATGAAAAATTCCACAACAAACTATACAGTCGAATAACCTCTATAGAGTAAAAGCCTAAAACAATAAAACTGAGGCTTACAACAAAAAGTAAATAGAAAATAATTTCAACAATAGGGGTTCGAAAGATTCACATTAAAAAGATTGATCTTAGAGTCGGAGGCAATAAATTGTTTAAATAGGGTAGGTAGCCTATGATTATGAAGCTAAGCGGAAAGAAAAGAAAGTCAATTTCTCAATAAAAGTAGAAATAAAATATTAATCAGTCTCGAAAATAAAAGAGTTATAGATAAATTTATGGAAATTTAAATACTAAACCCAACATTGTAATAAAACTTTACGAAAAAAGCAATTTTAACTCTGTCAATAAACTAAAATTTGATCAAAATTCGTTAATTAACTTTTAAACTCCCCGGCGCAATTCAACTTCAAGGCGTAAAGGGATTCAAGTTTTTAGCAGTACAAGCACACGCAAAAACTCTTCATAGCCTTTGGTTAAGCCGGACAACCTACACTCTCTTCACAACATCAGCACAAACATTTAGGAAATTGAGGATAAACGATTTCAAAATTCATCAACTAAAAGTAACCCTGCTTAAAGAGAAAGCAGACCTGTGACGGATCGGATTCAATAACAGAGGACAAGAGATGTCAAATCTCGAGCCTTAATTATAAAACAAAGGGTGTATTCAAAGTCAAGACTAAAGCGAAAATCAAGACCTGACTGCGGATCTTAATGTCAGAAAATCCAGGCATCTGTAAGATGATGTTCTAATATCATTATTTTTATTATTATTCATCTTGTGAGTCATCTTCTTCGTCTTCGTCCATATGCCCGTAAAATTATCTCTTAATTTTGCCACTCGCTACGTTTTCTTATTTCTTTAAGCTAGTAGTCGTATCAGTTTGTTTAGGATTTGACCGTAACTTTTCAATGGTTTAAATTAACACCATTTCCTTTCTTTAGAAGTTTTATAATTTTTGTTACAGCTTATTAATTTTTTATCTGAGTTTTTGATTTTATTACATCATCACAACTTATACAGGTTTTCTTTTCTTATCAAAACAAACTTTGAAACTGGTCTGCATTTCGTCCATGTCCTTCTGAATTTTCTTAGTTTTGAGCATTTCCTCTTTGTATTTTTTTCGATAGTAAGTAGCCTGATCGGCGATATGATATACAACTTCTTTAAACTGGCCAACCCACTTTGTAATTTTGCACTCGTGTTGCGAAATTAGGTCCAGACATTCAAGTAGATGCTTCACAATTGACTTTGTGGTTTTGTGCTTATGAATGGCCTAGTTTAATTTTTAAGATATCCGCAAGTCCGCTGCTTTTTTTTTAGTTGATGAACTTTGAATTCGCTATTCTACTCCTGATGTCATTCGTGCTGACCTGTTATTCTTTGGAGTTGACAATCCAGATATTAATAGCTTCTTTCTATTTTTTTCTTTCTCTTGAGCACAATGTAAGTTTAATGGTTTTTGAAAAGTGTATTGATTTTCGAATTGATTGACAGTCAACTTCGATTTAGACTTTGAATTACGAGGCAAACTTTTATGCGAGCAGGATTTTTTGAACTTTTCACCTAATTTTGAACATGCCAACTGATTTTCACTATCTTACGGAGCATTGAGTTCTGCACCAGTCTACTTAAATGATTTCTTGCTTAGCAGTTCGAGTGCTTTTTCTCCGTATTTTTCTAAATATTAGTTATTTTTCATATTTGAAGGTTAACGTAACTTTATTATATTCATCTTCAATAACTATGATATAAACAAATATTAATCATTTTAGACTTGATTTGGAGTTGATGAAGCGATCTAAAATTTTAATATAATCCAGCAGAAATTTTCTATTGATGAACTTTTGCTCATTTTTGCATGAGTCATTGACTTCCAAGCTTAAACCCTCGCTTTCTAACTAACTCTTATAGACATCAATAAGCTTTTCTCCTTTTTTGATTTTTTGAATAATTTCGACAAGCATTTGCACTCCCTTTTTATGATTATAGATAATTTATTTGTTGCTATTAGCTAATACATGAGCAAAATAATTACGGTGTTCTTTGCTAAGTCTTGGTCTTTATTCACCAACCATGTACAACTTTTCAAGTTGAATCAGAACTGCCAAGTAGGCTGCCATCATCTCCAATTATATCTCTAAATTTTGAATTTTTTGAATTTGGAGCAGTCGTTTGGATAGTAAAGATTTGTATATAACGCTATTGCGAGCCACTCTCAGGCGCAAATATGCCATTAATTAATAGCATAAATTATCTCGTTTCAATCTAAATTCATCAGTGACACTGAAATTACCGCCTTCTGATTTCATTAAATTAACTAAATCTTTCTGAGTTATATACTGTACAAAAATGAGTCGACCTGTTTTTTTCTCCATCGCTTAGTCCCAGAACCTAAAGCAAATGCTGTCATATTTGTTATTGAAGTGAGCAAATCCATACCAGACGAGTAGAAATCTATTACTTCTACGTCCATAGCTGTTGAATATTTACTCGCCTTGTTTTGTATATCTGGAAGTAGCCACAATAAAGTAGGAATCAGATTCATCGATTTCGTTCCACCAATCGAATATGACTCCATCTTCGAACTAAGAATTCACAGATGGTTATGGTTCTTCGAATTTGTGTTCGGTTTCTTCTCTGGCAATTCTTCTGAGTTATTTTGAGAACAACTGCTGCTTCTTTGCATCTGCTTCTACTTATTCTTAGTCACTGTCGTTGTCCTCCGAGTTCGATGACGGATACAGAGGCACATCGAACTGTGAGGGCAATAATTTACGATGGATTTAGTCCAATTTTGCACGAATTTATTGTGAGTGCAAATTGTGCTTGAATTATTCTGAACTGGAGTTATGACCTATTAGTAATGAATTCTATTTAATAAATTTCTAACGTGAGTTAGGCTAGTAAGAAATAGGCAATTATGACTTATTATCAACGCCCATCAAAGTAAGATCAATTTATTTTCGTTTCGTAACATACTACTTAAATTTGTGATTGTTGTTTTCCTCTAGCTTCTTGTTGCAAATGTAATGATGCACACCATGGCAGTTATGGTTGAGAAAATCAGCGTATGGAACCAACATAGTTTAAGGAAGTCCCCATCCAAAGCATCGAGTCATCACAAAGGTGTAGCATTCCATGAAAAGATCCCAAGAAATTAGGTCACTGAACAGTTAGGGATGAGCTATAGACAATTGATGGAACTCTTCATATACAGGGGGAAATTGTTACCTGAGCTATTACACCAGCTATAAAGTTATGTAAGGGTCTTTCATATTGAGGACGTCTTCATCGGACCAGCTGATAATTGTTTCAGATTTTTCAACAGCCTGTAAGTAAGGGTAAAAAAATGAGTTGGTACCGAGCATTTTCTGCCAAATCAGATACAGTGTTAATATGTTAAAGTCTGTCTCCTCACTTTAGTTATCGTTAAGACTTGCATACTTTTCGAGAATAGGTCCAAGTGCAGAGTCTCTAACTTTAGATACGCTAATAATTATTTTCTTTGGAACTGCTAAGAGTACTTAGTTGGCTTTTATATCTTACTTGGCAGCAACTCCAGTGTAATCGATTGGAGGGAATGTAACTGGAAACTAAATCTTATTAACAAGTCCTCCGTTTTGAGCAAACCATTTCTTGAATAGCTAATAGTCTGGCGCCGGTCCATCCATGTGCACCGATGTATAGCTTTATTATAGCAATAGTCATAATAATAAAGTTAAGCAATAGAAATGCTTAGAGAGCGAAAGAAACTGCAGATCGTAATATTCCCCAAGATCTTCAACGTGTTGTCCTTCTACTCAAAGGGTCAGTACACTGTACAAGTCAGCGTGCTTCAATAATTTGCAGATGGCAAAATATCCTATGCGATGCCTGAACTCATTGAGAGTAAAAACTATAAGATCAGCGAGAGCAAAAAAGCGTATTTGCAAATAGACAAGTAGAAAAAGTAGACTTACTTCGTGAGCGAGCAGTAAATTGCCTGTTACTCAGGTTCTTCATAACGTACAACGAGGAGAGTGTTGCCTTACACTCCATGGCAGTGTTCACCCTCGAGCATGACCCTGAGTGCCATGTAGCCACTTACATTGATTTCAGACTCAACGTGAACAGGTACAAGTTGGAGCAGGGAGGGTCAATTGATGTAGATCTATCGAGTTCACAGACGTTAAATAAGAGCAAATCTAACGCCCCTGCTAAGAAGAAGGTGGTTGTCGAAGTAGATAAACGCAGGCTTTATATTAACAATCTCACTAGTTTAGATTAGTACAAAAGAATTATTTTTTCTTAATGCGAGTACTTTTCTTTTCTGGACGTGTACTTGGGATCGTGCTACTTAGGCACTAGATTTAGACTTCAAAAGTATCAATTTGCTGACTTCTGCCTCACTGAGGACAAATAGAAGATCGATTTTCATTTAATGTGCGAGAACGAGCGACAGCTTCTCACAGACAGCGAACGTGGAAACGTATTAGCAAAAACAACAGGGTTATCTGCTTTATAGTTCTATACTAAATTTTTCAATTAAACGAGTACAGCGTATCAAAATTTAAGGGAGAAAATAAGCGCACTAATCAAATCATATGAGATAGAAAATATTTGCTTGGAAATTAGGGAAATGGTAAAGCAGATTATCTAACACGAAATAGTATTGCCTGTTCTAACAAAGAAAGAAGAATTGAGCAAATACTATGAAGTTGACAATATGGAATAGCTATATCTTGAAATTTATAAATAAGTAGCGTAACTTGATGAATATCTTAACTATCTGTGGAGACTATACCTAATACTTATCCAGCACACAAGCTATCGTCTATTTTCACAGTTGATCCAGAAACAACTGAGTGCATAGAACAGCAGCAAAGAGTCAGTGATGGTCATAAACTCCAAAATTGATTCCAACATGCGCAAGCTAGAGCACACCAGCTTTCTTAAGCGCAGAAGACAAGCCATTGACACTATGTCAACTTACTAGGAAGATGATATTCACCATCCTTTTCTAATATTTGAAAACTTTACCGAAGCCACTGACAGCTCGGTTGATGGCAACGAGATCACTTCACTTGTGGTCTTCATTCATGGTTACCAGGGAACGGATTTTGACTTAGAGAAAGCCAAAAATTTTCTAACTACTTATAATTCTCGGGTATACGGTCTCCTCATCAAGTCTATCCAGGACTAAATAGATGAAAATATTGAACACCTTGGGTAGAAAGTAGCTCAATAAATAAAAGTGCATATTTCTAGCACCATCAACTCGTACCGTAAAATCTCAATATTGGGTTACTCCCTAGGCGGAGTGATCGCTCGTGAAGCTGTCAAACACCTGGGAGAGTATAAGGATAAAATGAATATTCTCGCTACTTTTGCCTCTCCGCACTTGGGCGTATGTATGAACGAGAACAAATTAGTTGGCACTGGCATCTGGTACTTGATCAATTTTGAGAAGGTCAAAAATCTAAAGCAACTCAATTGCGAGAAAACAGGACAATAAATTTAAGATATCATGACCTTATAACGTCTCAGCGACTGTGAGTGCTTGTCATGGTTCAAAAAACTTGTCGTAGTTAGCTCAGAATAAGATAACTTTGTTCCATACTACTCTTCCAGAATTAGTGAAGAGATTAAGAAATCAAACTAAGAGTCAATGGCAAAGAAAATACTTGGACGGGTCAAGAAAATAGAGAGAGTAGAAGTTTGGTTTGATGTTGATCATGATATTAAGACTTTCGACAAAATTTTAGGCAGAAGGGCTCACATCGAGTTCTTGGAGAACAGAATATTTTTAGATTTGTTTTTTCGCTATTATGCCAAACAATTCTGAAATGATACTGAATACTAATAAATAAAGTAAAAATGATTAATCATTATTTTTATATTTCAAAGAATTTTGAAATATTTTTGAGTCTGAACTTTCTGAAGACCCTCCACAAGTTCGATTACTTTATAAGTCGAAAATTTTTAATCTCTCGGTCTGGGACTATCTTTCATTCTCGAGTTGACTATTTTTTGTTTCAAATAGCCGGGAATTCCATTATAGCCAACAATAGCCCCTACTAAAGTAAGGACAATAGCACAATTTGTTTCCGTGTCCCCTCCTTTGGACAAAATGCGAACGAGACTATCTACAAAATTGGCATCTCTTTTGTTTATTTCGATGCACGAGTAAGTAAAACATGTTTTCAATTTTCCCATGTTTCCTTTACTTGGGATTTGAATACCTTTTTAAATAGCTTTCCATAATTCTACCAGCTTCGTGCTACCATGTTCATAAACCCATTTCGAAGCTTCATAAAATGCCCTTTGTTAGTCCCGCGTGAGAATGATGATCCTTAATATTTTAGCATATACAATTCCACTTTAAATGACCAGATCATTTGGGCAGATTAAGGATAACTCATCTAAAATATTTATAAATGTACCTGTAATAAGGCTTTCAAAGTCACGATCAGAATACTTCAATGAATATATAACTAGTGGAATAATTCGAATTAATCCCAAACTACTTTATTGATTTTTGTTTATCTTTGAGGACTATAACATAATTTACCCAACTTTTGTTGAGTCTATCCTTGTTTTCGCAACTTTCATTTTTCTTAAGTCTTTCATGGACAGTGCGAAAACAGCTGAGAAATTAAAGGGTCTGCTTTCAAACCACTCCATATATTTTGTTGCCACTAAGTTTCGACTGTATGTGCCTTGACCGTCTATTAAGCCATAGCACAGGCTAAACAATATTTCGGTTTGGTCAGTTCCCTGGCCAGGACCCAAATTATAGGTCCCACCTCCATTCATCAGTAGAGCTCCAGGTATGAACAGCTCTTGGTTGCAGGCAGTATATGCCATGAATGAACCTACTACATCACCGATGAGAAACCCAAAGAAGGCACCATATATTGTATCGAGTTCATCTTCATTTTTCTACAAGTTTGGCATGTTCGGGTATCTTCTTGTTGAATTCAGAATTCTTCCGATGTGGTGCGGCAACTGCATCAGTGGCTTAGCTTCGGATACGTTGGAAACTGAGAAAAACCTCTTTGTTTTGACTATCACATCTTGCCTCATCATTTTATTCTCCGTCCTGCTTGGGAAATACCGCTTTTTTTCCTCGAAGATAATGGCATCTATTGCATTGCTAACGTCGTTGGTTATTATTTCTTCGGAGTTTATAGAGTCACAGCGAGACTATTGAAGGTTCGAAAAAGAGGCTTCAGAGCGTATCTCAAATTTTTATTGAGAAACTGCTTTTGTTTTAGATGTTCTCATGAGATAAAAAATATTACTAATATTTATAACAGTTGATAACTCGTCATGTTTCAACGTCGTAAACATTTTCACAGTTTTTGAAATGGAAATTCTTACTTTGGAAACTCCATCAAATACTGAAAAACAAAAAATGAATATTATTATAATCTTTTCAAAGGTCCTCGCCATATCAACACTTTCATTATATGACTTATTGATAATGTTGGGCATATTAGTGAAAATATCAAGGCCAAACCGTTTTCTTATTAAAGAAAACTACTTTATTATTTGTCTATAATTATTAACTAATATATTTAATAGTGAAAGTTAAAATCGTCGGCGATCAGTGATGAGGAATACGACTGTTTTTGGCCATTATTTTCTAGTTTAGAGCTGCACTGCTCTTAATTCTCTTTAAAGCAGTTTTACTACTGCTATTTCCCATCTTTGGACTCAGCATTCGTTCTCTTTTCTATTTTTTTGTCATTGACTTACTGTCCCTTTTTCGGCCATTAACCACAAGTTAGATACGCTTGTTGGAACTAGTCCTGTTAAATTTTTTGCCGGGTTTGATATTGCGAACCTAGCTGTATCCTTTCGGAATCACATTCTATTGACTCTTGTTAAATGATATCGGATAGCTCGGCTGCTCTCTAGGCTGAGATTTGTATCCCACAAGATCTCGCTCTCGTTATTTCTATTTACTAGGTCGGAATTTATGATTCTGACTTTTATTTTCCTTAGTACTGTCTGAAGTTGCAGAAGGGAAAGCTTCATCTAAAACATTCATTTTTTATTCGCGACTAAAATAGAAGTCCTAGAATATTTTCTAGAAGTGATTATCCTCATCTTTGAGCTTGGCTGCGAAGTTATCCCCTGCCTCTTAAATTTCCTCCTAGTTAATGTTAAATGTCAGAAGGTCTATTTTGATAGGGGTTTCAAATGTTTTGCTAGTAATATCTGCTGGCTTAATTTTACGAACCCAAGGATGGCCTAAAATTTATCTGATTCCCCCGAGTGAGCCGAGTCTCTTTTTAGGATCTTTTACTAGCAATCCTTCGAGCAACATTCTAATTTATCCTGATAGCTCAACATGTGGAGGAAAATCGATTTCGTCGTTCTGTATTGAGTAATATATTTTTTCCACATCCCTCGAGTAATAAGGAGGACTACCAGTAACTAGTTCGTACAGTAATGCGCCTAAGCAGTAATAATCAACTGAAAAAGTGTGACCAGACCTGAGTTAAATTAAATTTACTTGGCTAGCATTTATGGAGCCATGTATTCCGGGCTTCCACAAAAAGTATAAGCGAGCTAGGATGGTCGAATACCTTTTCGACTGAGTCCGAAATCTGCAATTTTTAAGTTACCATCAACATCGATCATAATATTTTCAGGTTTTATATCTCTATATATTATTTTTTTGCTGTGAAGGTATTGAATTCCCATTAAAATCTCGACAAAACAATATCTAGCTTCATCTTCGGTCATTCTTCTTACTTTTCTTAAATAGTAGAAGAGCTCTCCGCCAGGGCAATCTACAATAACGATAAAAGTACATTCTAGAGCGAGTGCAACGAAATGTTTAGTTTCAAACGCAAATTCAAGTTTTAAAATTTGAGGATTATCCAAATCCACCATAATATCTCTTTCGTTAGTGACAACGCACTATTTTCCACTTTCTAGCAATCCTTCCTTTTACATGAGCTTTAATGCATAGAATCTTCCTGTCGGCAAATATCGAGATAAGAAAACCCTAGAAAACCCTCCTGTTCCGATACAGCGGATTATTTCGAAATCGGAAAGTCTAACTTCACGATGAACTGGTTTTCTCCAGATTGGTTCTATTTCAATAATTTGGCCTTTGAAGGGCTTTAAAGATTTACCCGTTTGAAAATAGTAGTCTTTTAAAGCATCACCTGGAGCCACAGTCTTCCAATTTTCGATGATATTAGGATCAAAATCAGCATTTTCTAGGTTATCGCACATTTACTTAATATCTATTTTTCAAATCGTACAATGTGAGTTGTCATTGTCTCAATCATGCCTCTATCGTCGACATTAGTCAAGGGAATTGATAATTTTTTATTTTTGTAGCTAGCTTTTATCATGAGATCTGGATTTTTAATTTACTCAATCTTCTTTTTGACCAAAGTGCCTGTCTTTTTTTTCTTGGAGTCCATGAATGCTTGAGCTACGCTTAAATTATTGTGCTATTTATGCACTTTTTAATCCTTAGGCTTCGAGCCTTTGGACGAAGTTGGACGCTTGTTTTTGGAAGACGAAGATGTTGCTGATTTATTAAGACTTTTGTTTGTGCGGTTCTTCTTGAGGTCCATTGCCCGATTTCAAGTATAGAATTAGCTTAATTTAAATAATGCATATAATCAAATACAACATGTTTAGTCAACACATATGCAATCTAAAATCTGACATTATTTTCTTATTTAATGTTACTATAGTTTTTTTACTGTATATATTGATAAATTAAATGATTAAATATTTGATAATAACAGTGTGGGCTATATACTTGATCCATTGTGAAGGTGACCATTAACCTGAAAGCTCGATTCGAATGGCTTCTATAATAGAATATGCGAACATTTTCGATAGTAACTCGGAAATTAGTGTTATTGTGTTATCATGTGGAAGCAAACAACAACTTGAGAAGACAATAAAATCCTTTTTTTATTTTAACACCTGCCCGATTAACAAAATGTATATTGCACGCTGCTTTAATCAATAAATACAAATTGGGACAGTGCTCCCTGCTGGTTATGCGCTTCATAAATAAAAATTCGAGATAATTTAAGCAAAAGATTAGTCTACAGGTCTAATCGACGCACTCATGAACGCATATTAAAGGATTACTACTAAATATGTGTATCAAACAGATGGTCAATGGTTGACTGTTAAAGGGTTTGGATTATTATAGCAAGCCATGAATATTCTTAAGCAGGCAAAAGTCTCACAAATGAAGGTCTCACAAATTGTAACAAATTATCCTTATTGGAGGCCAATCGCACGGCTGACTCAACTTGAATGGACTCCAACCCTTGAGGCTTATCATTTTATAGTGCCGTTCTGGCCAGACAAGTACTCACACTTTACATTGTCTCCCTCAGTGTTTGAGTTAAAAACTATCTTTGAGTAGATATTGGATAAAAAAATGCGAAATTTTTGTGAAAACGTACTCTGCAAACACAATTCAATTTATTAGTTTGATAGATGTTGCTTAATGGCTATTGGACAGAAGATTAGAGCCAATGGTTACCAACAGATTTACTTTAATGATGGTACAAGCCAACCCAACCATCAGCTTGTAGAAGAATGATTAATTTTCATACACTTTAAATTATAATCTACGGAAATAAAATAAGTCATAATTCAGAGTCACTCGTCTTTAATGAATTATTTTGTAAAATAAATATTGATTGTAGAAGATCTAAATGAGCTAGGGAGATTGAGTAAATAATATAATCTTAATTTGTTTCACCCGCTTATAATCAATCGAATAGATAGCGTACAAGGATGGCCAAGAAGCGAACGGTGCCAACCAAAGCCTCAGCAACAAAATCGAAGAAGCAGGGCCGCAAAGTGGTAAAGCCCATCACTAAGAAAAAGCAAATAAAAAATAATTAATAATAATAGCATGATGTATAATTATCTGATCTCAGCGAAAATGCTCCCAGCGAGGAGGGAGTCAGCGATCAAGAAAATTAATAGTCAAGTGGTAGTCAGTAAGATAGTGAAGATGGCAGTGACAGCGAAAATTCGTAATAGTAAAGCGAATAGGAGAGTAGTATCACTCCAGTGAAGCCTTAGAATTATGCAGTCAAACAGATGCAGTTTAGATAAAGAAGAGGAACCAAAATGAGCTATCTAATGGCGCGTAAAAAATAATAAGAAGAAGATCCTTTTTGGACTGAACACAAAGGATATTTTGGTGATCTCAATGCCTCGGATGAAGAGGACGAAGAGGATTACGTCGAAGATAGCTCAGGCAAAGACGATTTTGATAGCGATTTCGGCTAGACTTAATCAGAGCATGAATAGGAATAAGAAG
>APMI01002269.1_pt1 | contig 42219 bp, 25 predicted proteins | sample 667938 | NCBI WGS metagenome assembly APMI01 (sample SAMN01084076, study PRJNA167559) | wastewater metagenome | biome: Wastewater | place: Denmark: Ejby Moelle, Odense | collected 2011-11-28
AAATTATCATAAGATGGAGAGAAAGCTACTTATCCCGCCAATAAGTCAACATTTAGAGTGTGGACTAAATAAACACAATAATCATGCTTCGATTTGATTAGGTACAATATATATTTAATGCAGTCTCGATTAAGAACAACCAACTGGTACCATTAAAATTGCAGATCCCTCCAAAAAATACGAAATAAGCGAAGTATAAATTAAAAAGATAGTATTATTGAATGATAGTTGGGACACAACTCCGCCACTCAAGACTTTAGATGAATGCTGCCAGCATTTCAAAGAATCAAAAAGTCAGTTTAAATAATTATTCCAACTGAAAGATCCTAAGACACACCCAGTGATGATGACATAAAAATATCTGCATGTATTCAAGCAGACATAGCAAAAGAACAAAATCGGAGTATAAAAGCTATAGAAATGATAATACTTATTTACGACATAATAGTTCACATCATAAACTATATAAACATAACACTCATCGAATTTATTCATTAACAACAACCCGATACACAGGCTGCGTCATACCTGGTCTCAGTCTTGTGTTCAGTTGTAATGTTTTACTGCAGATTTGGTATTGTATTTTTTGTAAAGGCGGGTCTATGTAGGGGTAGGCTGAAATAATTGCACCAATTCTTAGTAATATTGAAATTATTAGGAATACTTTACGGGCGATCTCTGTGAAATAATATATATTGTCATCTTTGTTTTGGTAAGAGTTGTGGGTGTATGATAGCAGTTGGAATAAAAATAGTGCAGTCAAGTCTAATAAAATAGTAGATAATCCAGTCAGTGTAAGAAGCATCACAGCTTTCTTCTTGTAATATCCGACTAGTACAAGAAAGAGGCCTTGCATGAATACAAGAATACCGATACATCCTGGTCTCAGTTAAAGGGCAAGACTATCAGCAATGATGCCAAATACACAAAAATAGAACAAATTAGTTAAATTTTTTGGATTTAATGCTTTAGTACTTTCATTAGTTTTGACAGTTTTCTTATTCTTTGCATCCGGCACGTGCTTGATAAATAGCTAATCAAGCAGTAGATATTATTCTAGAAAAGTTTTCTCGTTAGTTTAAAGTTATCTTAACTATATTTAAATTTAATTGAATTATTTCTGCAGTTCGTTCATGTGCTGACGTTCATAGAAAGCTTCATTTCTAGACAGAGCCATTTTTTTAGCTTATACGTCTATTTTTTAAAGACCTTGCCGTTTTTTCTAAATCAAACCATCGTGTCCTTGTAAAAGCCTTAATCTATTTGTCAGAATATCAAGAGCTTATCGAATGACTTCCCCGAGACCTTTAGGTGTGATTTCCAATTTATTGACCCGACACTGGCTCAAAAATTCAACCATCATTTCATTATCGAAAGGTTTGTTTAGTATATTTTGACAGTGCTCATCGATGACTCTTCTGCTAATCTCCTGGGTGAGCTGTTAATGTCTTTCAAATCCCTTTTCCCGAAATATGGCTATGACATTCTCTTCAATATTACTTTACATGATAACTGATCAATATAAAAATAAGAGATAGGAAATAATGAACTCAAAAATATTTTGAACTTCGCGGCGTAGTTTCATTATCGGTTGTATAAGTAGCTTGCTCAGTATTTGCCCTTTTGCACCTAAACATGCTATATTTAGTATCTAGACTTTATTGAGTCTGCATTCTAATAGGACTGTCATAAGCCTGTGTTGAGATGTTAGATATCTGCTTGAAGAAAGTTGGCTATTTCACATTTGATTTCATTGCCATTTTAGATGATTTTTATGATTCCCCTGATTTTAATGTTCTAGATTTGCTGCTAGGAGTTCGAAACATGGTGTTTAGTGGAAACTTTTAATCTGTCACACATTGAACCGATATCTTGTTGCTGTATTATTGCTTTTTGATTGCAACGTTCAAGATCAATAATTTATCTTGCAATATTTAAATTGTCTTTTAATATATTCCTAATTTTTTATTTAGCTCTTATATTTGTCCTGATAGTGCTAACTATCTAGCTTTTTGTTCTTCGTTTTTGATCAAATTTTTCATCAACTCCTTAATAACATTGCCTTCATCGATACACTTTTCTGATAATCTTTGGTTCTCGTACTTTAGATGATTAATTTCGTCTTCATAGACATCAATTCTTTTGTCAGCATTTTGTAGTGCATTTTTGTAGTGAGAAATCTCTTCTCTGAGTCCTTAAATTAGTTCAACATAAGATGCCTATTGAAAAGTGATACTCCTTGTTAGCTCAAGAGATGCATTTAGTGATGTATTCTCTTTCATTTCAGTCTTATTAAATATGATCCAATCTCTATTTAAAATTATTATGTATAAAATCTATCATCAAAAAGAATGAAGATTATCAAATCAAAAAGTTAATAGCTAGGGCAACTATTGGCACCACGACCATTGCATAAGGTAACTTTGATATGAAATTTGTCTTCTATTTAGTCTAACAAGCTTAAGCAGCTTTGTTTAATTTTGCTTCTTCTTCTTGTTGCTTCTTCTTTTATTCAGCTTGTTGATGATCTTCGTTGACGACTTCTTTTATAGCCCATTCTAGTACATGGAAGTTATATTTTGCCCCATTGTAGAGTTCTTCACATTTTCTATAATAAATTAATAATTTACTGTTTCTTGTAATTTTTAATCCTGTTCTCGATTTTGAGTTTGTCTGTGCCAAGTTCAGGTCTATTTTTGGTATCTATTTAGATGGCTTCAATATTTTTGATTTCAGACATTACTCGTAAAATTTATTGGAATTAATTTTTTGCTAACTGTATTTGACTTTTGTCCTTGGCTTCCATGTAAAATTACATGATCCTTACGTATTTATCATGAATTCGTTTCAAAATTCTATAATCAGTGCCCTCGGACAATAAACTGTAACTTCCGCCTTCTTTTGGGGTCTTGCCTTAATTTATCATTTCAATTTAAACGTTATTAACCCATTTAAGTCTTCCTTAAATAGAATCAGCAATAGCCTTGTTCTATTTTTGTTTGACTATGATCATCTACTTAAGTTTTTAGCAGACTTAACTGTAAACCTCCTTTGCATCATGAATATTAACCATTTTTAAAATATTCTGATTTGTGTTCTGGAATATCTTTTCATGAGGCTGAAGCTACATAGCTTTCTCAATGTGAGCAAGGCCCTTTTCAAGATCACTTAAATTGCAAGCTTTGTTAGTTAATGCAATTTGGGCTTTTCTTAAATAAATTTGTGAGACCTTGTCTGACAACTTTAAAGCATCTTCAAGGACTGAATCAGCAAGAGTGAAGTGGTTAAGTTTCATGTATGCAGCAGCCATGTTGAGGTAAACCTGAATCAACAAAGATTTTCTCATGTCAATGTCAACAGTTTCAGTCATTTACTCTCCATTGAAGTATGCAACATTATCATCATGGTATACAATAAAGAATTCCTTATACTTTTATTTGAACTCATCAAATTCAGTGTCATAGCTTTCACTTGGAAGTTTATTTTCTGTCTCCAAATTGATAGGAATTTTAGACATTGATTCATCCTCACTGATTTAGCTTTGAGAAGCACTTTACTAAATCATTTGCTGGCTGCTCATACGAGACTCAGCTTCAGGCTCTTTTTGTTCAAGCCATCTGAACAGAGACATGGCTCTTTCATAAAAATCGATGGCTTGATAATATTTGCCTTTATTAAACTTTTTATTTCCTCTTTCTCTGAGTTCCTCATAAGCTAAGAATCTGGAGCAGCACTAGAATGTTCTAACCTTCTTGTAGTCTTCTCCATTGAAGAACAGTGTGTGCTTGAGATAGATGGGGTACTGATCAAAAACATGGCGGATAATTGGCTGTGGGCGAACTCCCTTCTTGATGTTATCGAAGTTTATTTTGTTCGATGAGAGATAATATTTGAATTTAGAGATGAATGGTTCATCATAGCCTATGTTAATAATATACATTACCTTCGTGAGTGATGCCTAGGTTGGGGTTCTTCTTGGCTCCTGAGCTGGCCATAAACGGACACCCTCCTCTTGGTTTCTCGTCAGGCTCGGACTCAGTGTCACTATCAGCATTCTTTTTGTCTTTCTTTTGCTCTTTGGTATGAGTCTGATTAGATTCGGTAGAATTGTTCTTGTTTTTCATGAAAGGGCACTGGGAAATATCTCCATCCTTGGTGGAGGGGTGCTTGAAGTTATCATGAGCGGCTTCGGGGTTATTTTTATCAGTGAATATGGACTTGATTTTTGAGAACATGTGGAATTTAAAAGAATATAAAACTGTTTTTATTATAGTATATAGCTTATAACCCAATTTAAATACATATAACTAACTATAAATTAAACACTTATAATATCAATAACCTAGAATTGCATCTTTTACCTTTAGTTTATATAAAAAGAAAAAGATGTTTAGTTTCAAATTATTTTGATTTTAGTTAATTAAAATAATGAAGAGAATACACACTGATGAAGATATTGCAGACACCAAAATGATTCGATCATAATTCAATAATACTATTGAGGATAAACCACTATTTTACCCGAACTATGAGATAACAAACTAGTAGTACCATAACTCATAGAAAAGACCGACCATATGTCCATACAAGCTAACAAAAGCAGATAATGAGAACTAGAGATCTCGCATTACATACTTGATCCCAGTACACTACACATTCACGATAAACAATATAAATAATATAAAAGTATCGTAGGCTCATGCTTAAGTAAATGCTATTCTCACATTGGCCATCAGCTATAAAGATTTTGATCAGCTGCGAGGTCCTAACTTTATACAAATTCTAAAACAACGCATTATTGTACAGCTGTCCAACAAGGAAGATATTGACCTCAATAGTGAGAATAAATTTGTGGAAATTATCGATAATGTTGATAAGAAGTTTCTTATTTTTGTCATCCAGAAAGATTTTTCAGGTTTATTATGTTAATAAAGTGTATGGTGGACACCACTCTAGTCTCTTTACATTATATTCTCAATTTAGCTGCAGAATATTGAATCTTAAAGTCTTAGTCAATAATAAAAGATGCCTGCACCTGCTAAGCCACCCAAACTGAAAAAAAGCAGCACAACAAAATAAAAATTATAAGGAAATAATAACAAATATGATAAATTAAAGCGTGGTATATCTTAAGGAACACGATTAAAAGCATAAAAACAATAATAATAATAGCAATAATAATAGTAATAATAAGTAATCTAGAATAATAAAATTGGAAACACAATGAACGATTCAGTCAAATAACCTTCATTTTCTATCAAATTTAACTTGCTTAATTTTAATAAAAACAAAGACGAGAATTCTGGAGATATGGGATCAGAAATATTTATTGAAAAAGATGATTTAAATATTGGTGAGTATGAAATTTGCACAGTAAAGTCAATTTCATAAGTGACTATGTACCGCATTCCATTTAAAATTGCACAGATCATGAACTTGGGAATTGTAGAGAGATTAACTATGACAGAATATAAAAATATAACTGATAATGCTCAAAATATACCTGCTGCTCCACAAGTTAGTTCAAGTGAAAAAGGATGTTGCGGATTGGACCAAAACAATGAGTATTCTCGTGACTAATTATAACAATTTTACTATTAATAATTGATGTAATAATCGTCAATGCTGAAGACAATTCCAAAATAATCGACCAAAGACTACAATATAAAATCATTCAGGATCGCACATATAAGTATCAACGTATTCAGGCATCCAATTGTTGCTATAGTTTCGTTGATCTTTCCCTTGATGACAATTTCATTAATTAATTTGGGAGTTTTCTGGATTGATGTCGGGTAAGGCACATAAAGTATCAAGCGAGTCACTGTTATTGTCACTAGTCTGGTCGCTTATATTGGCATGATACCTGTTGTCAGAAGTAAGATACCACCCACTGATCAGATCACGCTTATTTAGGCATTGGTGCTAGCTGATCTTATGCCTTGTGTGCTCGCTATGATTTAATTATTAAGGTATTCGACTATAGATGATACGACTCAAGGACAAATTACTCCTTAATTCGTAATCGCATGTGTGATAACATTATTTGTAGTTGTCATCTGTTTAGGTATTGTCCTTTATTTCTACTTCTGCATGCTTAAAAGTTATAGACAATAATTCGATAACTAAGTCAACCCGGCCTAAGATTAATTCATATGCGATTCTAAATTATGGGCTAATTAATCATGTGAAAGGTATCTTCTACAACTTAAATGGATATTCAAATGCAAATAGTAACAAAGGCAGGAGTAAAAAAAACAAAGGAGACCTTCACTTAGTTATATTGTCGAACAAAAACATAGATGATCTATGTATATTTTTAATTGCGTCAGTGAGCCATCAAATTTCTAACTGAGTAGATATTTATTATTTATTGTCTTCTGTGTGATTACTTTATTGTTTATGTATATAATATATATAATGAGATGAGTTTGAAGTAATAAATAGCCAATCTCTAATCATAATCCCAAACTCTGCAACAACAGTTATAAAATCTCACAAAATAATGCCAATCACTGCATGAATTCTGCACGAACACCTTATCATAATCATAATGGCATCATAAGTTACAGTAATACCAGAACACAGTATAATCGAGATAGAGCAGTAATTCAATAAAATTCAACAATGGTACATCAAATGCTGAACAGTACCTCAAAGATAAGTTGTATAAATAGGGTATCTGTGGGAAAATTTAGAAAATTAATCATTAAGTTTAGAAAATTATTGGCAATTATACTCATGGCAATATATAAGGCAGGAGCAGTATCAGTGTCATGAATATTATTGGCAAAATTGGTATATAGTAGTATAAACAGATGATATCATAACAGAAAGCGCAGAAAATTAAACAATAATAAATGAAAATATTAAATTAAATTGAAAAACTTTAAAAATAACTCAGTGAGAAATCAAACAAATATTGATTAACGAGCATATAATAATATATAAGTAATTGAATATTTGTAATTTAATTCGTGAATGCTGATTTTTATATTGCTAGATTGCCCGTTCATGTTGATAATTTTAATACCATTTATTATATTAATTATAAGCTTTGACTTCCCCATAATGAGTGATCTAAATAACAGCATGAATAACAGTCTGATAGGCTTCCTTAAGAAGAAATCCTTATTTTCATAATCGCCAATCAAAAGCTTCCAATTGAAGGACCGTTCAAAGTAGAAAAGATAGCAATTAATAAGCCCTAAATCAAACTACGCAGGATCACAACTCGGTAACAGTCAGAGTTCGAAGCAGTTACAGCAGTAGGCAAGTTTCAGAAATTACCGATAATAAACATAATCATAGGCTGGTCACCAATCAATGCATGTATAGCGACCATCAAGATTTCACAATAGTTCATTCAACCAATAAATTGATCAGCGACAAAAAGCACCAAAGCGTACATTCAATTTCCAAAGCTCAACAAATAATAAATCACTAAATGCGACTAAATTGGAATAAGAAGATACTTCGAATATATGGACTGGGTTAGTGAACTACTCTAATAGTTTCTAATCAGCACGCATATAATCTGTGCAATGTTTATAGACTATGTCGATAAAATTACAAGCTGAACTCAAAAATATCAATTACAAAATCGATGTTTTTCATAGCAAAATGGTATAGTTACTTAACCATGAATTCGCAGTAGCTAAGGACAAAATATACAAAATAGTGAATAAAGTTTTCGAGTAAAGTTAACACACAATCAGAATATACATTCAGCAACAATAATAGAGTCTGGCTTATGATTTACTGCAAATGCGCGAAGCACTGGTAAAGTAATATAAAAAAGTGTAATATATGAAATAATAAATTAATAAACCCAGCTGGAAGAAAGTAGCAGGAGAATTACTATCCACTTAGCTTTAAGAAAGAATTTAACAGTTATTAGCCAGAAGTAGACAAATTGATGCCAAAAATTGGGAAGTGGGTGATTTAGGTATTGCGAAAGTGGCGACTCTGGAAGGACAGCTGAGAGATATGATTAAACTGAATACTCGTTGATTAACTTTGAACATTACTTTATTATTATGCTTTTATTTATTGTACAGGAAAATCATAATAAAATTAAAAAAATACAAAAATGCACAAACATTACGATCACTCATCATAGCACCCTAAAGTAACAATATATCTCAATGGCAGAATAATCAAAATTAGCTATCGAAAGCAATTACTCAACTGTAAGCATTTACCCATGGTCTATAATCGAAGGTGGACGGTATTTTGAAAGCACAGTAGACAGAGTTCGTTAATTCTTACAAAGTTCACATGCTTAAAGTTAAACTATAATTCGATAATTTGTCTAATTAACTCAAGAAGAAGCAGGAAATTATTGACGAATATAAAAATTAAGGCAAAATGGCATTCTTGATTAAAAGGGTTTAATTTCTTGAAGCTTAAGAGAAAAAGTTACTCACTGATTTATAGCGTAAGAAAAATTAATTAAGAAATGCGGCATTATAGAATTCAATTAGGAAATCATAGAATAAGAGATTGTAGTAAAAAATAAAAGATTTATTAAAATAAAGAGCATCATTAGAATAAAAGAGATAAAGAGATCACAATGCAAGCTACGAATCTATTCCAACATTCCCAACATAGATTGGACAACAATAATCCAAGAAAGCATTATCAAAAATGATGACTCAATAGAAAAGTCTTAAAATGAGTTCTATTCATCAGAAATCATAAATATCGATTAACCCATAATAATTTACTGACCCCAGTAGACTTCAGCGTCAAATTGCCATGTTGAAGAAACAAAACAGATAATTAATATCTTTCAATTCAAGGTATGTCTCTGAAGCGAGTTCTATGTAGAAGTTTTTCATAGAGGTTGTCAATTAAATAAAAAAAAATATTGCTGTTAGAAAAGATATTAGATAATGTTCATTAGATGAATTTCGAAAAGAAGACAAGCTATAACTTATGATAAAGATATTATCAAATGACGAAATTACATATAGACTTCATTCGATAATTTTTGGCAACAAACCAATAAATCCGCCATCAATTTCAAATAATAAAATTAATGATGCAAAAATATAGAGACCATCGTCGCTTCGTAGTAAAATTAATCTGCGTAGATCAGCATAGTATCATTTTCCAAGTATAAATTCAGCAAGATTTAATTGATTGATTGTTTTTCATGTTAAATTTGTTTTAAATAGATAATTAAAAATTAGTAAGAATAAATTATCATTATCTGCTATCGAAAATACCGCATTTTTGGTGCACTATAATGCTTTATAAGGGTTTAAATAGTTCTGGATAGTTGACTCGTGCCCAAAGCAATCCAATGACTGACAAACAGACTACAAAGAGATATGCAAAACTTTTCCTAAACTCGCCCTTATTCATGCTTCTAATGGCAGCTAAGAAAGGCCAAGCCGATATGAAGAAAGTAACAAGCACTCCATAGCCGTACCTAGCAGCTTGCAGGAACCCAAATGCTCCAAAATATACAAAAGTTAATATCATCAGCCGATATATATCTTGTTTGACGTAGAGTGAACCAGGGTATATCGGGTCCATGCTGCTCGATTTCGGGTAGTAGTAACGCAAATGGGCTTATATTTGCGATAAGCATAAGACTAGTAAGTTGGCCAGGAAGAAATATATTGCGAAATTGGGACAAAATGTACGCGTTATTTAGTAAAATGTCGCTATCCTGATGAAGGAGTCGGTCAGAATGATCTCCCATGCTTATGCTAACTATCATAAATATAGTAAATTACTTTTGGCTGTTGCAGTAGATCGACTAGACCAGTAACTATGAAAATAATGAGTTCGATTATGGCTACTGACACAAAGTACATATATCTATGCGATTTGGCGAATATAATTGGGTATTTGAGAAACACTAGCAAGAACACGATCTTCAAAGTATTAAAATCCCCAATCCTATACATTTTATTAGATGAATTCTTGCAGAAGAAAGCAATGAGTACAGGCCACAGTAGATATGTAATTTAAAAGTAGATTACTCGAATGAACAGCTCTGGAGCCACAGGTATGGCTAGTGGTCCGCACATTTGGTCAGTAAAGCCAGGGTCATTGAACACATTGTAGTATATCATGCAGTTTAGCACACAGCGTACGATCAAGTAGACTGGCTTGAATGTTGGGTTCTTATTCTATATTGATGACATGTTGATGTAAATGTGGGAGGAAGATTGATTTTGATTGAGGGTGCAGTAAGAGGTCGGGAATTATAATAAACTATACGCTTTATTTTTAGATCTATTATTATGTGTATTACTATATGAACATTATATTCTGATCCGGTATTATATTTCATTATTGTTGTATTTATTATTACTTCCAGTTCACTTAATTTAAACATAACTAAGCTAGTTTTTTACATAATATCCTAGCTTCAGATACATACTTTATATATCTGCCTAGAAATGCTGATTAAGCTCAGAATTTTATCATTTATTGATCTTAATTTATATTTTTTGCAAACCAAAAATCATATAAAAAGGCATAAAGACCAATGAATTTACAATAATTCTTTTTGCATCATAGAAGACATGATAAAATGAATCAATTTATGATAAGCCTACGGATTGTCAGTCATTAATATAATAATAAAAATGTAACACAGCAAGCATACCGAAGCTAAAAATAATCAGCCGATTTCCATAAGTTCGATGATGCGATCGAGCAGTTACAGAGCATCGCAAATCGCAAGATGTTAGAAAACAGGACAAAGTGTAGTCATTAAAAAAATAAACTCTAAAATTTCAGATAAAGACATTGAACTGTACAGCAAAATACGGCATCCCAATATAATACGGATCATTGATTTCGTGTGGGATGGCGCATTTTTTGTATTGGAGTATGTCTAGGGGCGAACACTGGCTTAGCTTATGAAAAATGGGAATTCTCTTCATAAAGACGAGATACATAATATTTTTAATCAACTTTGTTCAGCCGTTCATTATCTACACTCACTTAATTTATATCAATTCAATATCAAGGTATCAGTATGTATTAATTAAGCCTTAAAATATACTCATTCAGAATCAGAATGTCGTGAAAATATGCTATTTTGATCTGCAGGGAGTTCGAAATTGTCAGATGCAGGCCACTAAGAGTTTGGAATATGTTGCACCATAAATTTTATTGAAATTGCCATGTTGTAATAAAGTAGACAACTGGGCTCTTGGAATTCTGTTGTACTTTATGATCTAAGGAAAAACTCCTTTTCAAGGTCAGATTATTTAACAGATGCTAAATAGTATTAAGGCAATGAGCTCATTTTCCAAAAAATTCACTCCTCAATAATCAAAATTAATCACTTCTCTACTGAAAATGAAGCCAAAATAAAGACTTGACTTATCATAAATTTTGAAACCCACACCTGTCTCTGTTACTGTTTCATAAATCCATAAGCCACATCATTAAATGAGCGTAACATCGACAACAATAGACGAATAGCCAACAATTTCTAAAGAAGGTGAAAGCAAAATAAAACTGATGGAAGTCAAGACTATTTAAAATTCATCAACGGAGAAAAAAGTACATGCTATACATATTACGAGCATAAGGAAACTAGCAGACGAAGATAGTTAGTCCATATCACCTTCCATGAAAAATTAAGCGGCTCATCGAGGATAAAAATGTTCATTTTCGTTGCATAATAAATAAAAAATATCTTTGCGAAGATTTGCTAGAAAAATTTCTAAAATTGCTATATAGCCACCCCAAAGAGTCTCAATGCAGTGAATACTAAATGATTTATATCTACTTTCTCAAATTATTTCATTCGTTAAATAAAATCAAGATCAAAACATAGTAAAAATTGTATAATCATAAATATTTTTAAAAATCAGTGAAAATATTAGAATACTAATTAATCGGCTTCATTATGGAATTTATTTCTTTTCTGCTCGAGTTTATTTTTAAACATGAGGTGTATTTTATTCTTTACTTTATTTCACTTTAATTTTCTTAATTTTACAGACAAACATGCCTCCACATCTACTTATAGATGGTTTAAATTTGATACATCCCTTAATTTTTCCTTATTAAAATGGCACTGCACAATCTAGTCCTTATCGACAATCCATAATCTGTGCTCTTTGTTAGTTCTTCATTAGTAAAGTTTCGACTACTTTTTAATTTTGACTTTAATCAAATGAGCATGTGCTATACACTAATATGCCCTCATCTTTAAGTAATCTAAATCCGTTTTATAACAGACCCAATTGCAGATCAAATAAATTATTAATTTTCTTCTCATCCAAAAATCGTTATTTGAAATCTTACATCGACCACTCGTTTGCTTTATCAATATCAGAAGTGTATGTGTTACTGTTGTTGATCTTAAATTGTTGTTTTTGTTGTAAAGTCAATTATTTTTTCTATTTTATTTAGTGCTTTTTCAAGGTTTTCTCTGGATGCATACCTTTTGCAAATTTCTTAATATGTTTTATTGACCCTTCATGTGTACATTCTGCATCGATGAGTACTCTATCAAACAGATGTTAATAGTCAAAAGTGACACCATCTTCAATTTTAACTTATATTTTATGACTTAGCTCATACTTAGTGATAAGACTTCTCATAATATTGGCTCTATTAACACTAATCTATACTCCAATAATATTAACATGTTTCATAGAATCGGCAAGATACATACTTTTGTTACCGGGTGAACTACACAATTCAAGTACACTCATATTTTACTTTAACTAAAGACAGCGTGCAGGTATGCAACTGGAGTAATCCATACCGTAGATTTTAGATTCCTGGTATAACTGGCATCTGTTTATTTTCAACTATGGGCTCAATGCATAGAATTCACTGTCTATTTTCAACAATTTTTATTGACTTGCTTTTAGAGATAAAGCTAATTGTTACTTTGTGATTTCTTGTTTCATGCCATTTATTATTGGTTTTATGCGTATGTATCTTGGAATAGGCACAAGTAGTTCCCCTACATCGATTTACTTCTGCTTGAGAAACTGTATGAATTCAATAGGTAAACTTTAAACAAACTCTCTATCATTCTTCAACTGTTGATCTTCACAACTGACTAGCATTGCATCAATCTTATCAATTATGTGTTCATGATTTTACTACTGTTTCTGCATGATACTGTATGTATATATTGTTGGTTTGCTTATATATTTCTTTTATTTAGCTATATTATATAAACAGATTGCTTATATTTGTATATACAAAATCATATAAATAACATGAGCATAACAATACCAACCCTCCTGCAATACACATTCACAATATTTCTTGTCGCAGGAGTAATAGTAATCGCAATACTTCATAAACGTGCAAGATCAGCACGGACTAGCAAACCTATGCTGTGTATTATTCTGGGATCAGGAGGACACACCGGATAAATGTGCTAAATATTGAAATAATTTAAGTTTGATTCATTAAGTACTGCTCATGTGGTGATTGGCAAATCTGATAAACTTAGTTAAGCTTACTTCTCCAAATATTTCAGTAAATATTATGCATCTATGAATAAGTAATGTCCTCATTTTATTTACCATCGTGTTAAGAGAACAAATTAAGTGCTACAATCCAAAATTACATCTGTGTTTACTACATTACTATCGTTTGTTTCTTGTTTCTAGTTAATATTTCGTAGCTTATTAGGGACTACTCATTTAGTAGCCAATGGTCCTGGGCTATGTGTACCATTCTTCTTCATTTTTTTTATTCTCAACAAGCTAAGAGTGACTAAGGTGAAGCTCATTTTCATATAGAGCTGGTGCCGAGTCCATACTCTTTCAGCAACAGGCAAAATTATAAGACATTTTACAGATTAGTTTTTAGTACACTGGGAAAAGCAGGCATAACTAGCCAATGGAATAAAATACATTGGTCCAATCATATGATATTTATCAAATTATTTTGTTACATTTTAATGATTAACTGATATACAATTCTGATAATAATATAACGCAAACAGCTTCACAATAAATCTGTACTCTATATTCATTAAAATATAGCATCGGTTTACAATTGTTATAACGTATTCATATGCAGAATTGAATGAACAAAACTGCATGATAATAGTGGGTTAGTGAAAAATTATATGCGTTAATTAAAGGTGCAGATCAACGAGAGATTTTTATATACCTTTTGATGGCTAATATAATATTTGCATGTTTTACAACCAAAGATACTAATTTTAGTACCTTTAAAGACTGTACTTCGACGTTCAGTGATTAAACTGAATTTTTATATGGGTCTCAGTAAGCTATTACTATAACTACTGATGCCGCATAGAACTTATATAATATTTTAATAACAAAGAAAATGAAGAAAATCTGCATTAAAATTGGCGCTAGAAACAATTTGAGACAAGTATGGGCTCCAAACTGTACTACTTCAAGAAGCGAGACACCCCTAAGCTCCCTAGATACATGGACAGCGACTCTGACTACTCCGATTAAAGTTCACCTCAAATTATGCTTTCTGTTCGACTAGATTGAACACAGAAGCAGTCAAATACTTTCAATATGATATTTTTTTCCTTTTTTCTCAAATTTATTGTCGATTTTATCTTCTAGCTAATATTCCTATCTATTATCTGCCCTGTTTGTGAAACAATACCACTGAAATTCTATTTTTGGAGGTATTCTCGTGAGCATATGTTGTTTCAAAAGGTAAAAATTAGCTGTAAATTAATTTACAATATTAGCGAATTTATTCATTTTTTTATTTGTTCCTCCAAAAATCAGTTTTGTTTATTTGCTGCGTTTTACTTGCAAATCCCTCATATTTAGATCCGTCAGCTTGTACTAAATCGAGCTACATGGTTTAAACATTTGTAATATTTCTTTTTGAAGTTGCCAGGCCGGGTATTTTTGAAGTATAAAATTAGTTAATATTAAATATTACTAATTTTATATGTAAAATCAACTCATATAGCTATTGAAGACTCTTTTACAAGCGTGTACTTTGTTAATTTTTATACTGGACTGAATTTTGAGGCCAGTAGTACATAATATATAATTAAATCTCATAAAATATGAAATATTATACAACAAATGCCAAGACAGACAAATTAGTAATAGCTTAATAGTTGATAATGTGATTAATAACGTGTATAATAATTATGATAATTATTATGATAATATAAATTAGTATGATGATAATAAATGAAATGACTCGATAATAAAATCAGATCCTCCTCCAAGTATATTCTTGTAACTTACTCAGATACATAGATTATTTTAGAAAGTGGTGCCAGTAGGACATGAATCGCACTGTTTGGTATCCCAGTTGAAGAATCCCTGACAATTTATGCATGGGTTGCTAGTATTGCCAGTATAGAAGGGAGTATCAGCTGGGCATTGCTGGTTGGTATTTACTACTTGGATTAGGTTGGGGTTGCTTGAGAATATTCTAGTCAATGCTGCGAAATTAGCACCACTATATTGAGATACATTAGATGATGATGTATTAGATGTCACTGCAGTATTTCCAGTAGTTGTGCTAGTTAATACTGTATTCGATGTGGTTCCAGTTACTCCAGTTGTTCCTGTTGTAGTTGTCGATGTGCTAGTGGTAGGACTAGGAGTAATGTAGTCTACGGTTGTGGGTTGTACTGGAACTGGTGGCACTGTTGCTGCTGGACTTGTACTAGATGTTGTACTAGTGCTAGTTGAACCAGTATTCGATACTGTGTTTACGGGAGTAGGAGCAACAGTAGTTGGGGCTACACTAGCAGGTGTTGTATCATCAACATAGCTAATTGTTGCACCTGTCGATGGTGTCAATGTCGATGTCGATGTTGATGTCGATGGTGCAGCTGTGTTCGATGCTGTCGTTGATCCATCGGTCACTGTTGTTGTAACTGTTGTTACTACCACTGCTGTTGGGGCCACTACTGTTGGGGTTGTAGTAGCTGGTTGAGTTACAGTTGGGTTAGTCGTGGTTGGCTCAGTATATGTCACATCGGTTGCAGTGGGCTGCTGAGTTACGCTAGGAGTTGTTCCAGTTGGCTGGGTAACACTAGGGTTTACGACGATTGGGTTGTTTGATGTTGTAGTCGAAGTTGAGGCTCCAGTTGCACCACTGCACAGCTTAGTAGCCGGATCGAAATTAGGGCAAGATGTGCATGTGTAAGTATCAACAAGGAAGTACTCTCCTGCTTTGCATTTAATGCATTCAGTCAATCTAGAATTTTAATCTTGAGCACATTGTCCTGAGACAGTCTTGGCATCAGCAACGTATTGTCTGATGATCTCGGTGTATCTAGAAATACTAGTTGTGGTTGATCCCGCCAAGTTCAAATAATTGCCATTGTAATACACGATGGCCTTGGGAACACAGAATCCATCAGTATTAATTGAGCAGTTGCAATCACACTCACATCTGTGAGAAGTATTATTGTAAGTGCTGTTACCTGGACATTTAGTGCATGCTTGCTGAGTCAAATCGAAAATAGGACTAGTTGTAGGACAGGCGAAGCATTGTGTTGTGCCTATCTTAATGAAAGGAGTAGCAATATCACATATGGTCATTGTTCCATGGCTAGCAGCACTCGAGTATAGACTTGCGACATCTTGTTTAGTAACATTGGCTCCAAAGATCCAGTTTTGAGCTGCCAAGTTGTAGAACAAGGATGAGGATGCGATTTTTGAAGACTGTTGGCAGGAGTTTTGAATCCCCTTTTTAATTTGTTATACATAAAGATATTCTAGACTAGTTCTGCGGTACAGCTCCTGTTGAATGGTTGCATTCTTCAAAGTCTAGAGATATTTGGTTAAGTTCATTAATTTTCCTTGTGCGCATTCTAGTTTCTTAACCAGTTCAGCTCGCTCAGTATCATTGAGGTCAGAGCATGTGTTGGGAGTGATAGCAATTGTTGGGATCATGCTAGCTTCCGCGATGTATAAATCAGCCATTTATCGATCTAGAGCTCTCTTTAGGAAATCAGAGAAGTCTTTGTTGTCGGTGATTTTCTCAGAGTATGCGGTGTTGGCGTGCACCGATGAGTTGAAGGCAGTAAGGTCAGAGATAATTTGGTCCAGAGAGGTTGAGGCAGTCACGTTTAGCTCCTAGTGGTCAACATGGAGTGCAAAAACGGCAAGGGTTAAGAGACTGATGATGCTGAACTTGGATATCATTCGATGAAAAGAGTATCTAAATATAAAATGATAATTTTTATCTAGATATTTGCGTAAGTTGAGAAGCCGATCATCCTCTATTCGCTTCAATAGCTACTGAATTGATTTATACTTCGCTATTAATTCACTCTATTCCGAAATTTACACATTAATTTGTGTTCATTTGTATTTTTCGATTAATGGCAGTATTATATAAATTAGCGATAATAAAACATGCATTATAAGTTATTAGAAGATGCAGAGAACATACAAAACAAGATAAATTCAATAATTGCTAATGCATGTCTGAATTCCGATATCAAAATTGATTGCTGTCGATGTTCTGCACCTTGCTCAGATCGTTATTCTGGTACTTTGTGTAGAACTAGGATATCACTTCATCTTTCTCGCGCATCTGGGCCGGCACATGGGTCAGCAAGTGGTAAATGAAATGCTATAGTGGTTTCTAAGGCCGGTTTATTATTAACTATTTGTAGCCTGACGCTAGTGCTTTTGTGAACTTAGAATATTCTTGCTCGTTCATGCTCTCTTTCCTATTTTTATAACTTATTTAAATGTACAAATGCTCATATTCAATAAAGCACAGCATGCATGAAATAGTAAAATCATAATGAAGAAAGTTTCAAGCATATTCAGACTCAATGCCAGTTCCTAGAATTCTTGCGCAATGTTCGATTTAGAATATAGTGGCTTGCTATAAATTTTTCAAAGCATATTCGAACGCTAGATTCTATTCAATAAGTTCACGAGTTATTTCGGCGAAAGTTTATTTAGATTTCTTAAGCATTTTGTTCCTAGATATCAATTTATCTAAACTGCATTTCAATGCTTCTAATTTACTGGTAAGTTCAGATTTGATATTGCACTCATTCGTTACTTTTACCTATAATTTTATCGACTATTTGCTACTACTCTCAAATTTTTATACGATTTTGACCAATTTTTCATCAAGTGAATTAATAGTATCTTAGTTATTCTTTAATCTTTGTTACTCAATTTCTAATTTTGTTCTAGCCTCGAATATTTTAGATTTTATGTCTCGTAATTTTAATTTAAGCGACTCCCTTAAGCTAAGCTTTTCTTTGCTTAAACAATTCCAATGCATTTATTTAGAAGTTGAGTGCTGGTTCGTTAATTAAGTAAGTACAAAATCCATTTTTTTTATTCCATTTTCGAGCGTAGAATTCTATTTTTCAATTCTTGATGCTTATGCTTTTTTGTTCATTTATTACTCACGAAAACGATCGAGGTATTTACTATCTTCAACAAGAGACAAGCTTCGATCTTTAATTTTAGCTTTGATATCCTAATTCTTATGATTGATTGTTTAGATTTATTTCTTTAGTTTCTCAGTTTATTACGAATTCTTTTATCTAAGACAGTACTATTCCTATATTTTATGCTTGAGTGTGTTTAATTTGGATGCTTTATTCGATTATTAGAGATATTTCCATTATAGGTTTAGCAGTCTCTCTTTTAATTACTTATTTTTATGCAAAGTCGGCTATAAAAGAGGCTATAGTTACGATATCAGTATGAATTTACTGATTTACAACTCACTTTTGATGCTGGTTTATGTAAGAAGTGTTGGCTTAAGTAATCTTTTCTATCTCTAATTTCGCATATAACACAACTAATTAATAGATCTATAATCATATAAACAAGAAACCCTAAAAATTGAGAATTCCAAGCAGATTTAAATAGAATGATATTTGGTATGAAGATAAATAAAATATTGCGGCAAAGTGTCAGCAAAATCAATTATTATAAAATTTAGCCACCGAAGATAAAATAGCAGAGAGCAACAGCAAAATATTAGATGTCAACAAATAGCAACGAGATGGATGAATTGATGTAATAGTCTCATGCCAAGTAAACTAAGCTATAGAAATTCTTACGTACCCTTGATGATTACACCATGAAACAAATTAATATGTATCTGCAATAGAATTAGCCTAACAGAGATGACAATGCACCCAAGCTAGACAAAATTAAGCTATATGAAGATTTACTCATTATACAGGTGTTTAAAGCGCATGAGAAGAATATCGGGAACAAGAAGAAAATTTAATAACTATGTCAAGTATTAAAGAATGAGACTCAGTTCTCAGCTGCAACAATAAGAGAGAGGATACAGAAGAAGTTGGCAAATGTAAGCAAATAATAAATACTCGACCACATTCGCCTAAATATAAACTTCACATTCAACACCAAGCGAAAGCTGATGCCAGTCCGATCCCCAAATCCAAATGGTACAAGCACTATAAAAGCAGGAGAACAATCAGACGATATTTATGATTCATCGTAACTGTCTCTTAATGATAATCAGAGATAAAATAAATCTAAACAGTCTAAACAGCCAAAACAATCACAATTAGTCTAATAGAAGAGTTCAAAACAATCAAAAATAATATCAATAAACTCAAGCATATAATCCGATCACCACCCAGAGCAGTCAGCATAATAAAGCGGCAATTCAGTACAGTAGATTCCTCAGAGTCAACAAAAACTCACATCAAAATCTAAATCTAAAGCGCAATCTATAGTGAATTATACTCATAATAATGTTAAATCTTTGAAGAGATGTATACCACGGGATTAAGTACTCAAGTGCAATAACAACAATACAAATAATAATAAAACAAGTAATAATGGCAATAATAAAGTCAGCAACAATAATAGATTAGAATAAGAGTACAATTAATTTAGATAAGGATCTGATCATGAAAGTGATGATGATATAATATTTGTACCTGAAGGCAATAATCAATACAGAGTGAGCACTAGATAAGCAGAAGTGCAGTTATAGTGGATCATCAATAATGTAAAACAGGAGTATATTAAAATGAGAGACAATCCGCAGTAGCCACAACAGCAACAGTCACAGCCACATAATAATAATAGGAATGAGGCTGAAGTGAAAGTGGATAGAGCAAGTGAGATGCCAAAAATATAGCAGAAAGTGTAGCATAATCATAATAACCAATAGAATGAGCAAAGAAGAGAGAATACAAATGTGTCATTACATATTAATCATAAAAAATAGCCAATAGTCCCACCCCCATAATAATTACACCAATTCTGCAGCATATAGGAGTGGGAGGCAGCTCACTAGAACCCAACCGCACATTAACACTTACGATGGTACAGCGACTAAGATTAGTTCCTTAAGAATATGATATGTAATGGCAATGTAGAACAGGCCATCAGTGCATTACAAGTTGTCAAGAAATACAAAAGTGCCAGTAATGTTATCAGGAGATTGAAATACCTCAATATGGAAATACCTACGTATATTATGAATGATCTGCATGCTAGTTCATGATTATTTCTTATTCAATCTAATAATTACATTATTATATGTAATAATTATGTACATAGTATAGTAAATATACAAAATCATTTTAATCATAGTCTAATTGTTCACAATAGTTTTGAGTCACACTGGGCACTTACTATCCCGATTATGTTTATATTTCTTTAACATAGATATAATATTGGTGATAGTTTATTAAGGGTTACTCTCATCATTCGTATTCTTTGTATTGGTGAAACCTGTGATGTCATGCACTGTGCTCTATAACTCTTGAATAACTTTCAATAGACTGTTACTATTATTACTATTATTGTTGTGTGACTCACTTGATGGCAGTAGTTCAGTGGAGATCGCAAACATCTTATTCAGTTACTGCTCATCCAAACCACACAACTGTGATTGTTGTTGTTGATGTTGCGCATAGTACTAGCATGAGTGAGGGTGCAGTAGCTTGGCATTTGTGTTTGCTTTACTCGAGTGCTATAAGTATCTGCGTAAAGTATTATTTAATTTGTGGGAATTACTATTACTATTACTCTGATTCTAGTTTGAGTTTGAGTTTGATAGTAATAGAGAGTGGGATTTTGATGGTTTTGAGTTTGTTACCATTGAACCTGTCTCAGTAACTACTTTGTCTGAAATGTGATATTTTTAAGGTGAACAATTGCGAATACTAGTGCGACACAGCATTTGTAGTAATTTGTTATTTAGTAGCACTTATCTATCAGATAGTTTCATAGCTCTTTTTCTCCAATCCTGTTTATTAATTGATATTTTGCCATCATTTTCATCTTTTTCGTTAACATTGGTATTAAGAGAATGAGGCACTCGAAAGCATGACACTTTAGGATAATTTTCTATCCGATCACCATGTGACTATTACTATGTGCTAGGCAACATGCGATTAGGGTGGATGTTCTACTTGTTTATATTTTATATTGAGCGAGGGTTCATCTGCGATTTTGGATTAGTTGGATACATAGTGTGGGATTTCGATTTCATTGCTATTTGTGAATTTATATGACTTATTCTAGTATATATTTGAATGTTAACCGATATTTATTATCAAAATTATATAATACATGCATAGTGATATATTTACACTCAAAGACTGATAAATATTCACTATGCGCATTAAGATCTCTCTGTACCATATATGATGCGGTACAGCTGCTTAAAATTATGCACATGGATTGTCTATGGACTCTTTGATAAATTTGTGCTATCTTTAAATAATCTCAATTTCGGAGTGCATTTCTTAATGTTACTTTCATAGAATCCTGATTTTTGCGAATGAACTTTCATTGATTTTTGGTTCAAAGAACGGGGATATTCTACATGATCGCTTACTATCTGATTTAGTGAAGATATTTTCGATACGGGGATTAAACTGAATAAGTTATGATGACTCACTTTTCGTGTAATATTGGTCGAATTTGAGTTAACGGGTGTATGGTCTGCGGGTGTAAGTATAGGTAGTGTTAGTGCTCTACCTTTACGTTGACGCTGAAACTACACATCTTTACATTAGGTCTCTATTTTCTTATTTATAGTAATACTGCAATTGCTACTTAGCTGCTGGTATATCTTATTGATATTTTGCACATTGAATATTGGCCCATTTTTACTGTTACTTTTCTCTAAAACTTCATGCTGTTTGTTTGTCTCACAGTTTTAAATATTGTCTTGCTTATCTTTTTGCTTATTCCTAATAATTAAATTTAGATTCTTGGGTGCATTCAAGATAGTCTTATCTTTGGCTCGCTTGGGGTTGCCGACCTGTACTTGCAAATGATTAATACTGAACGGTAATTTATTATTTTATTTCTATTATGAGTGTAACTATTTCCTAGATGCTACTCTATATTGTGAATAGGCATTTGTGCGACGAGTTATGGGCGTCGATTTTAGTGATAGTTATTGCTGCTATTTTTGGAAACGCAGCTGCCTTATCTGATAACTCTAGCCTGGCTGGTGCTGTTACGGTAATATTGCTGTTTGGAGTCGTATTGACGGTTTTATATTTGTTTGCTGTTGTTAAGCACTTAATTTTCGTCTCGATCTACTTGACTTATACATTTTATTGGCTTAAGGCTCATTTTAGGATGTCCATTTCATACCGCTTTATACAGATAGACGACGATTGTACACTCTTTCTATTATAACATGTGCTTTAGACTGACAATTAACAGCTTCCTAAGCTTATGAGAAATTAGGCCCTTTCTTATTTATGGTCTGACATCGTAATTTAGATTAAGATTATAACAATTGTGTGAAATATGTGGATGCCCATGTTTTTAAATTAGATCTGAACACTTACTAAACATTCTATGCCCTCTTCAGTGATTGATTTATTACTGACTCGACTGCCAATTACGCACAATGATATGCTTCAACAACTGCCATTTGTCACGTATAGAAGTTTGACTTTAACACTTATTATGGATGCCTGTAGAAAATATAGAAAGATGTAATATTAATACTAGCGATGATATCATATGCTGTATTATTGTATATTATAAAGTAGATATTAATGAATAAGACCGTCAGAATAGATATTAATTGATATACATTATATAGTTCATAAATGGAGGGTATCAACTACAACTACATCTTCATAATCGCAATAGTCGCCCTCGTCTTAGGCATATCTTTGTACTTTAAAAAGCGCACAACAAAACAGACCAAACAGAAGTTGAGTGTCGAATTAGTATAAGCTAAAAAATTAACACATGATACTATTGTGTTCACTTTTGTACTGCCCAATGCCAATCGTAAACTGGGACTCAAAATTGGTGAGCATATCTAAATATAGTAAGAGCTTTACTTACATTAGACAAAATATTAAGGGAGAAATTGTCAAGAGGAAATATACACCGATATCTGCTATCGATAAAGTTGGATCATTTGAACTACTCCTTAAAATATATAGACCTATTTAGCAGTTCCCGAATGGAGGCAAGATGTCGTGTTTCTTAGCTGACTTGCCATTACACTCAAAAATAACAATTACGCTTCCATTTGGCAGATTCAATTATTTGGGTAAACGAAACACTCAAATCGCTGACTTTGAGTAATAATTTATTAATGCAGAGGTCGAATTACTCAGAGGAAATATAAGAATTTCTATATGGTAGCAGGTGGCACAGGCATTACTCCAATTTACCAGATAATCCAGTATTGCTGCGAGAACTAGACGTAAGAGTAAAGACCAGGCCTATTTTTATTATTCGCCAACCGCACATAGAATGACATTCTCTTAAAATAAGCACTGGAATCATATGCAAATAAATACTACAATATAAAAGTGTTCTTCTCAGTAGACCAGGCTGTGACCTCAGACTGGACTGGGTTCACTGGCTACGTGAGTGAAGATAAAATTAAGAAGAGTTTGCCTGATGATTATACTGATGGGAATACGCTGTTTATGAGCTGTGGTCCACCTATCCTGTGTAACAATTGTGAGAAATTTTGGAAGAATTTGGGTGTTGCCAACGAACTCATCTATAGGTTTTGATCCTGTATTCTATATTGTTATGTATTCATTATTGTGATTCATTATCGCTTATTATATAGTAATTATTGGTCATATACTTAAGAGAGAACTGGCTTATGATAGATCAAATATGCAAGAAGTGCGAATCAGAATACTAATAATCTCGCAAGAACCCCTCTAAAATGTCACAATTAGTATCTAAACTTTCGTTAGGATTTGCATATCACTTAGCTTTAGATTTGCATTTCTCATTCCAATCAATAGCTTTATTAGTAGATTTCATCCGGAGCAGAAGCCCAAAATATCTGTAGTTAAAACTCTCAAAAATAATCGACATCTAGAACGTATAAATTCCTGATCAACACTACTAATAAAATTACATGGAGTTCAATTACGAGGGTAACTCATTCACTAAATATTAAGCAGAACAACTGGCTAATTGTTTCTATGAAAATAGTATATCTCAGGCAGGCAGGGATTTGGTTATTGGCATGTTTGGGGTCGGCAAAACTGGGATTTTTATCAATGATAATGGGAAAGAGAAGATTGTTATTATGTTCTCAGTTGATGATCGAGTCAACCCTAACTATTACAGAGATTAAGCTGCAATGATCTATGTTGAGAATAATGCAACTAAAGCAGTCGAAAATATAAATGGAAGGGTACTCAAAAGAGTGATGACATAAGCTATAAAAATATATCACCCTCAACCTGATAAAGTCTTATAATGCAAACCCAACCATTCGCGTATCATAATATTCCATCCAAAAATATTTATCTCCAGTAACAAACTGATGTTCTACTAGATACGATAATCAAACTTAGGCCACGATATTGACACACATTACAATCCATAGAAAGTATAATTTTTGAATAAATTGGGTTATGAAATTTCAATACATTCATAATTTCGATTGTCTTGTTACTTGAACTGCTTATACTTACGTAGTCCATTTTCAATAAGAATTGGGTAGAGTGACCAGCCAATAATAAAGACAACATACATATAATATTTATAAACAATCCACACAAACGGTCTTTTAACAAAAATCCCAACCCCCTCCTTAAACGGTGCAATCCGTGTTCAACTGTACTAAACATTGGCAGATAAATATTTCATGTTGAATAACGGCATATTACTATATTACTAGGGCAGGATGATAAACAGATTTGGGGTAGAGTTCGGCAGAATGATATAGGAAATGTTCTACAAAAAACGGTATCGTAGTCCCCCACGCAATATCTGGAATGTCGTCGGTGTTATTTAACTCGATACTAAGAAATTTAGAGTCAATTTTGTTAAAAATCGTATCATTGATGATTTCTAGTATAGACGCTTTGTCAAAGATGTCCAAATTATGTTGGATAATATTGCAGGCAAAAGTCAAGTTATTGTCATTGAAAATTAGGATTCATAGCAGGATAATGTATAGAAAGTTAAAACGAGAGATAAATAACATAAAATTGATAGACATTAGAAACATTAAAGACATTAAAAGCATGAGAAATATTAAAAACATTAAAAGTACGATAGACACTAAAAACACGAGAGACATGAAAAACATGAGAGGCATGAAAGGCACGAGAAACATGTAGATAGGGAAAGGGATGTGAAGTAAAAATAAAAAGAAAGAGGTAAATAAAAAGAGAAATAAAAAGCTAAATAAAAATAGAAATCAGACAGCGATGAAAATTATTAGCCAGTAGAGCCAAGAAAGAGAGTGAAAAGAGGTCATCCAGATGATGATAACTGATTATTTGTAACCGATATAAATTATTTATTATTTACATTGCTGAATCTTTTTAATAGTGTAAAAATTTAAATTACAACGAGAGATAACCATATGAAGAAACTAAATAAAATTTACAAAATACATGCTTAAAAATCTCTTAAGTAGATTTGAAGGGCATGGTGCAATTTATGTAATGTTCATATTTTTATTGATGAGAAAGCTTATAAAATAATATGAAGAGAAGAACAGAATTATCGAATAGATTGAGAAGAATCTACGAATGGGTCACCCTAAATTTGTCAAACCATCTCCAAGGCATCGATAAAAAGCAGCTAGTCAGTCATTCCAGATAGATTTACCGACCATAAATGTGAGGCATGATTATTCACCCAGGAGTCACAATAACTCGCCGAATTCTAAAAATTTATGGCAGTCTCCTAAATAGATAATCGAGTAGTTGGTGTAAAAGTAACCGAATCGTCAAACCAGTAAAGCATGGATACAGACTATCAGTTTTAGGAATTAAGGATAAAGAGTACAGCATAATCAACCAGAGCTTTTAATTAATCATCGAATAACACTACGAAGTTTTATGAGATCTGCTAAAAAGTTACAAAATTCACAGAATCTATTTGCACCTATGGACACTTCAAAATAAATCTTTCTGTCTCCTAATAAAGCAGCAATTTCACCTATGAAATCATTAAACTCTAGACTTTACAAGACAATTCGATATAATGAATAAAGATAGCCATTCGTATTTCCCTCAGTATAAACAAATCGACAAAATCAACCTAGCACAATGGCAGTCTCAAACAACAATTTTCATACGCACTCTAATATTTCCAATGAATATGATGGACATGTTCAAAATGTTACGGCGCAACAGATGATGTCTACACAGTTCAATAACAACAGCCTGACCAGCAGAGTGTAAAGACATCAATAAAATATTAATAATTAATAAGTTGATCAAGCTGTTATTGATTCTCATATGATCACAATTTCACAGGAAAGCTATCATCATAGAAGGGGTAGAAGAAGCAATAATAGTAATAGTAAAGGGCATAGAAATAAAAGATCATGTAGTCCTTGGAATTCGGAGCATGAAAATGAGGAAATTAACTCCATTTGGGAACTCAAAATGTGAGATTTTATTAATAAACATATTTTTATTCAGCAATTACTCAATATATGATTAAACAGTAATCAGTTAATATTTGCCAACTTGAGAATTCTATCGTAGCGTGCTTTCTTCTTTCTGTCATGATATGCGATAAGCTCACTTACGACTTGCTAATCTTTGAAAAATTAGCTTTATAGTGCTTACTTCGGTTTAATTCTGGTTTCAGGGTTGCTATCAAGTAACTTTTTCAAAAACTCTAATATCCTTGGGTTGATATCTTTGCACTATTAGCGATCAAACATGAGCCAAACAATCTTCTTGTCAAAGAAGCTGACTGATTCTACTTTGAATGGCAACTCACCTACAATAAGCTGATAAGCTATAATGCCCAGAGAATAAATATCACATTGCTGTTTGTATTTCTGATTTTCAGAGAGCTACATGATTTCTGGAGCGATATAACCCATTGTACCACATTTATCATATAGGTATTATTAATTGCTTTTGGCAGCGAGCCCAAAGTCAGTGATCACCCACTGATTGCATTCTTATCTCAAAATCACATTTTAGGGTTTGATATCTCGATGCATAATTTGTTTACTATCTAGATAAGCCAGCCCTGAAAGCATATCTTTAATGACTGATTGAATCAATTAACCAGTTATCACAGTCTTATTTTTAAGAGTATCTTCCAGAGTGCCACCTGATAGATACTCAGTCACAAGATATACGAGAGATTCAGTCTAATATAGTCCATCAAATTTAATTAAATTTTGGTGATCTATTTATTTGAGAGTTTTGATCTCGTTTTCGAGTGCTTCCTTACCTTTATACTCTATTTTTTGTCCCTCTTTGGAAAAGACCTTTGCTGCTCTCCTTATACCAGTGTATTTATGTTAAACCAGATAGACAGTGGCAAATGTGCCTCGTCCGACTCTTTTGATAGGTTTATAGAACTAATTGAATCCTTTATGACTGTAAGCTCTACTCAGTTTATCATATATGTTCTAAATTTACTTTTATTTGCCTTATTTGCCTGTGACAGTGGCTGAATAATTCCCATAGTAGATAGCAACAGAGGTAACTTTCTTATTGCTAAAATACGGAAATATCATGCATTATTCCTTAAATTTGTATATATTCTTGCGGTCCTAGACATCCACAAATTGCATGCGAAGATTGGCATCCATGCACACTTATGCACAAGTCGAGTTACTCTTCATAGTGAACGGACATGAAGGGAGCAGTAAGGGAGCAGTATTGGTGTCGATTGTTATCACATCTAAAAACTGTTTCATAGATGCTGTAGCTTAGAAATAAATTAGAAGGAGAAAACTATTAATTTTTATTTTACTTTCCATCTGTAGAATTATGGGCAATACTAGAAAATTACAATTAACACATTAAATCAATATTGTATCAAGAAAGAGAAGAGAGCAGTTCAAAGCTCATTTTGACTCAATTGTAAAGAGTATTATTGCAATATAAATATTGAGCGATTTTATGATGTTGGAATACTAAGAGACAATCATTAAACAATATTGCTTGAAAAATCAACGACAATGTAATTCTCACTTATTAGTCGTGTATCTTATAATAAATTTGCTGAATATTGCCATTCAATGTTATGGAGGTTTTTGTAGCAATTTTATAAACATCGATAATGAAATTATAATTTAAAGAAACTGAAATATACTAGGAGCAATCTTATCACAATAATGATATACCAATCAAACAATGCTCATTTTCTCTAATTGTTTAATATATATAAGCTTTAATGGCTCTTAATCGTCTTCACTGGACTCCCCATCATTCTCATCAGTAGGTTTCTCAGCGTCATCATGCGCTTCCTGCTGCATTTATTCCTGCCTGTTATACTAAATAGAATCATCTTAGTCTGATGACCATACCACATTGCAATCGATTTCAGTGTGATTTTTTGGTTTCTATGGTAGTCCTCGGTACAAGTTAAAATTTATCACTGTTTTCTTGTTCTATGTGTAGTTTCTCATCGGTCGAATGAAGCGTAGCACCCCTGATATATTACCCAAAGGAACGTAATGCTGGCTATGCTCAGTCGAATATTTGAGGTATTTCTGGTTACTATCTGCTGCTACGAAATTAGAGAGTATATGATTTTTCATAGCTGGTGCTTTGATATTCTTGCGATAATAGCATAAACTAAACCTATTATCTTTACTTTAATTCTGCATTTCCTTCCTGATATCATTGAGTCTAATTTGCTGCAGTATTTATTAAAGCTAGGTTTAATAGAGAACAGAATGTAAATCACGACTACATATATATTTTTCTCGTTGTTGTTGAAACTGGTATATCTAAATAACAATGCCATAGTAGCCAGTATTGGCAATATTAACAATCCGATAACTCCAGTCACTGATCACCAATATTTATGTCAGATTGGATATCTCACAATGCACTACTGCTGATTTATAGGTCTATATTCGCTATTGGAAATGGAATTATGGGTTATATGCGTTAGGGTGCTATACTCGGGTGGGGATTGTAGTGTCATTGGGGTTAAAGAGAAATATGTTCGCATGTTGGGTTGTGAAATTGTAGTATTTTGTACGAATTATGTTAAAGGGCTTTACTGGGATTACCTAGCGTTAGGTTGCAGTCGATTTCAAGCACATTATTGCTTGTATTATTATTCTGCCATCTGTCATGAAGAACAGCTCCTTCTTCTCCAGTAGTAACACCTTTAGAGGCTAGACAAATCTGCAGGTTATTGTTTAGCTGCCCGAGGTTATCTTTTTGAGGTTGGGCGTAATATATTGCAGAATTTTGCTGGTCTGGTTGTCCATGGGCTACTACTCAATTTTTAGAATACTTATTTATACTTAATCTAATAATATCAATCAAGATATAAATAATTTTGTAACCATAAATATCAATATGTGTCTAAATAATATTTTTTGATCTGTCTTGGCATTCTCCTCGAGACTCCCAATGATTTCTCTATTTTATTGCATTATTTTGCGGATAATTATTATTAATATTTTATACATCAAAATTTGATCGATATTTTCATATATTAACATATCTTGTTTGATTTTAGTTAAATAACTGCTGAATAGATATATATAATGGTAAAAATGTCCAAAAATGAGCCAATATAACACATGTCCGCAAACTAACAAATATTCTCATCCAAACTTACCAAATTACTCAACAAACATTATCCCTGTGTTTTATAGGTGTAATATAGTCATAGCATTTGAGTGTCATTCGAATTGAATAGCTTCACTTATTATTAGTAAAAGAATTTAATTTAGTTTATAAACTTAAACAGTATCTAGTCTATAGGAGATGCAGAAATTCAATCTCGAAGTCATACAGGAAGTCATGAACCAACAGGATAAGATCAGGAACATGTCAGTCATCGCCCACGTTGACCATGGAAAGTCCACGCTTACTGATGCTCTCATCTGTAAAGCAGGATTGCTCTCCAAGGAGAAGGCTGGTCAATAACGTTGGACAGACAAAGGAGATCTAGAAAAAGCTAAGGGAATCACAATTACGTCCACAGGAGTGTCAATGTCCTTCGACTACAGCGAAAGAGAAGAAGACAAGCCGGAGCCATATCTAGTCAACTTGATCGACTCCCCTGGTCACGTTGATTTCAGTTCTGAAGTCACAGCGGCTCTCAGAGTCACTGACGGCGCTCTTGTCGTGGTTGATACTGTTGAAGGAGTGTGTGTTCAGACATCGACAGTGTTGAGACAGGCTATGCAGGAAAGAATAAGGCCTGTGCTTATTATAAACAAGGTCGATCGAGCCATTGTAGAACTTAAACAATCAAGTGAAGAAATATATCAAAACTTTGTGAAAGTTATCGATGTTGTCAATTCTGTGGTCTCGAACTACGAGAATGAAACTATGGGAGATTTAACTCTTGATCCAACTAAGGGAAATGTTGCTTTCGGAGCAGGCAAGGATCAATGGGCATTCACTTTGAGGACATTCGCAAAAATATACGCTAAGAAGACTGGAGCCTCAGAAGCCAAAATGATGCAAAGACTTTGGGGTGATAATTTCTTTGATCCTGAAGTCAACAAGTGGAAGACTGAAGCAGTGAGCGAGTCAGGCAAGCCCTTGAAGAGAGGTTTCGTTCAATATATCATGGACCCTATACTTGAAGTGTTCCAAGCAGTCCTCAGCAATAATGTTGAAAAGATTAATGAGAAGGTTACACAACTAGGATTGAACTTAACTGAAGCCGAAAGAAAATAAACTGAAAAGAAGTTACTTAAGATTGTGATGAGCAAATGGATATCAGCAGCTGATTGCCTAGTTGAAATGTTCATCAAGCATTTACCCTCACCGATCGAAGCCCAGAAGTATAGAGCATCCTATTTGTATGAAGGAAATGATGAAACAGTGTTGGAGAGCATTCGTGATTGCAATCCTAAGGGTCCTTTGATGATCTACATTTCGAAGATGGTCCCAATTGAAGACGGAAATAGATTTGCAGCATTCGGACGCATCTTCTCAGGAACAGCCAAAGCAGGACAAAAAGTTAAAATCATCGGACCAAACTACAGGGAAGGATCTAAAGTCGACTATTTTGAGAAAGGCATAAACAGCGTCATGATTATGATAGGTAACAAGGCTGAATCAGTCGGCAGCGTTCCCTGTGGAAATACAATAGCTATTACAGGAGTCGATCAATATTTGACTAAAACAGGCACTATTTCAAGCCAAGACACAAAGTCGAACAATTACATCAGACCAATGAAATTCTCAGTCTCGCCTGTGTTTAGAGTAGCAGTCAAGCCAGCCAATCAAATGGACTTACCTCGTCTGCTCGACGGCTTAGACAAACTTTGTAAGACTGACTCACTTGTACAATGGACAAAAGAAGAGACGGGTGAAAATGTGCTAGCAGGGTGTGGAGAACTACACATGGAAATATGCATTCATGAACTCAAGAAATTCACCCAGAAAGACATCATAGTTTCCGAACCTGTCGTCTCCTATCGTGAAACTATCCTTGCTTCATGTGAAACTAATGAGCTTACTAAGAGCAGCAACAAGATGAACAGACTGTGGGGTACCTCTGAGCCCTTGCATGCTGACTTGGTGAAGATGATCGAAAACTACGAAATCACAGAAAAGGATGATCCTAAAGAAAGAAGCAAAAAATTAGTCGAATTATTCAACTGGGAGAAAGATGACACCTACAAGATCTGGGAGTTTGATAGCCCTAACATGCTTGTGGACAAAACAAAAGGAGTGCAAGGCCTTGGTGAAATCAAAGATTCGATTGTGACCCAGTTCGGAAACACAACAAAGAAGGGTGTGTTAGCAGAAGAAGCAATGAGAGGAGTTAGGTTCAATATAACCGATGCACAAGTTCACGCAGACCCAGCTCATCGTAAAGCAGCTCAAATTCTACCCGCCACCAAGAGATTACTCTGGGGTCTGCAGCTGAAGTCAAGACCAACTTTGCTTGAACCTATGTTCCTTTGTGAAATCACGGCTCCTAGTGAGGTGATGGGAGGAATTTATCAAACATTAAACCAGAGAAGAGGCCAAGTAATAGAAGAAGTGCAACTAGATGGATCACTCAACATTGTCAAGGCCTACTTGCCCGTCGCCTCTTCTTATGGATTTACAGGAGATCTCAGAGGAGCCACTCAAGGCAAGGCGTTCCCACAATGCTTTTTTGATCACTGGGAAGAAATATCGGGAGTGCCATTAGAGGACGAAAAAGCAGACGAGCTCGTTGCATCAATTCGTAAGAGGAAAGGACTCAAAGTTTAAGTACCCAATGCAAACGATTTGCTCGACAAGTTATGAACAGTTTAATGAGAATGATCACTAAGTTTAATTCCTATTTATCTTAATTTCGATATTTAAAAACTTTTGTGCTGTATTGAATCAATAATTTTTCTAGTATTTTCGCTTTTAATTTTCAGGGATTAATGATAAATATGATTAATAGTTCCAAATATTTTCAACTGATAAAAATCAAATAAGTGCTTTACTGAGATCAACTTTTCTCTACACAATGCTTTTCACTTTATCTTTCACAAACTCACGATCTATTAATACTTTTTGATTATGATAGTCTGTGCAGTTGTAGGATATATCCTAAATGACCTTTTAAGTGATCTCAGCTAGTCTTCGAGCGCCTAAGTTCTCATGATTCAAATTCAATAAATACGCTGCCTTCGCTATTTCTTCAATTGCCTACATTAATTAATCGATTTGTTACTGAGGGGCTATACTAAATAGATATTTTCTCTTGCTTTAATAGAGATTTCTGTTGCAAAAGCAAGTTATACTTAGGTTCAGTCAATATCCTAATCAGTTATTATTCAGTGATTGGATGCATGTCAACACGCACAGGCAATCGGCCTAACAACTCTGGCATCAAGTCTTAAACTTTGGTCATCGAGAATGCCCCACATGCAATAAATAAGATATTATCTGTGTTCACATCCCCCAATTTAGTATTCACAACAGTGCCCTCGATAATAGGTAGTAAATCTCTTTGCACTCCCTCTCTGGAAATGGAACGACCAAAGTCAAACGAGTCAGCTGAGGCTAATTTGTCGATCTCATCCAAAAATACAATACCATTTTATTACACTCTCTTAATGGCTTCTTTCTCCAGATTGATACGCCTTTCTTCAAGATATTACTTTTATTTGTAAAGCTCAAACAAAGAGTACTGTAACTATTCAACTGTTGTCGATATTGAACTAGCTTACTTCACTTATGAACCTATCTAATCAATTTATCGAGGATAGATGGTGACGTTAAGATCTTTGAATTTACCTTATTTAAGTAGCTTTATTTTTTATGCACGAACGTACTGATTCGTGAAATCTTTGCCCAGCATGGTATCAGCAATAGTGTTAAACACTTTCTCTTCGATGATCGCATGTTGCTACTTTTTAGATTCTTCCCTGATCTTCTTGACCTGCCCGAGACTGATCTTCGCTAAATTTAATATAAATAACGTACATATCTTGTATGATACTGCTCACATCCTTGCCAACATACCCCACTTCTGTGAACTTTGTGGCTTACACTCTGATGAAAGGAGCATTGGTCAGTTTGGCTAAACGCCTTGCAAGTTCAGTCTTACCTGATCCTGTTGGTCCAGATATTAATATATTTTTTGGCGCCACCTCTTTACGAATGTGTTCGGGTAGACATTTACGACGCCATCGGTTTCGCATGGCTATCGCTAATGACTTTTTTGCATTAGATTGACCTATGACATGACTATCCAAATATTGCACTATTTTCGAAGGTGTATACTCTCCCTCAATTAGCTAGTTTTTCTTCAAATAGTTTGCGAACAAGTTCTATTTTTATTGTAGCTGTTTTGGTTATGAGGTGAAATTGTAGACATTTCTTCGGAAGTTTCGGATCATCATTTTTTAATATTGCTTAATGCGAATGAAAATAATGTGCTTTATAATCAATGTATCAGTATTATGACAAAGTATTAAAAATTTGAGACATAATCAATCATGAGAAACGAGTGCCATATTTCTTGTTGAAACTATCCAAAAACCCATAATACTCCTAAATGGTACAGAAATAAAAATTTTCCGTAAGACAAATGGCAGTAACATAATCCAACAATATCGTAGTCTCTCTCAACATAAGTTTAGCATGTGCTTCAGCAATACGGCATAGCGATTCAAAAGCACGAGCTGTTTTTACTTTACTTTATCTTTTACGTTATTCTGTGTAATATGTGGTCAGTATTTAGTGAGTGTGCAGGTCAGGGTGCAGGCTCTTGCATTTTTTAAGAAGAGGTTTCAAGTTTAGTTTTTAATTTAATGATTGTGAGTACGTGTTATTTGAACGAGTTTTTGTGTTTTTGGAATTAGCTTTTGATGGTTGACAGAACTATGTAATTATTAGAATTTACTTTTTAAAGAATATGGTCACATTTTTACTTATCTTCAGAGATGTCTCTTTCATCCTTCATAATGAAAATCATGTCGAACCGTGTAAGTAAAGGTATTGATAGACCTGTGTTCGCTTACAAATCCACATCTTCATCATACTTTTGACCTGGTCTGATAGGGTTACAAGCACATATCACAGTTGTTCTAGCATTGAGTTTTCCGATTACTGAAGCCTTAGCTGAACTGATTGTCTGTTGTTCCATGGATTCAAGCAAAGATTTTTCATCCTTTTTCGACAGCAGAGTTAATTAATCAATGCAGCACACACCATTATCTGCTAGTACGAGAGCACCAGCTTCAATCATCCAGTCGCCGCCTTATTTAAAATAACTAACTGACAGTCCTGCAGAAGTAGTTCCAATACCATTTGTGAAAAATGATCTATCAGCCAACTTCGCAATTTATTTCAATAATACACTTTTCCCTGTACCAGGTTCACCGACTAGTAGCACATGTGAGTGTCCTCGTATCTTGGATGATTAATTTTACAAAGAAACACCACCAAGTAGTGATAGCAATAGACCAAGTTTTACCATACTTCTGCCATATATTGATGGACAAAAACTGGAAATAATTTCTCGACGAAATTCAAGTTGTTTAATAATGACCCTTTCTTTGGAAGTCAGTGTGTACTAAGAATAGATGTTCAAAGGAAAGCTTGCATATATTTTGCTCATCTAAGCTTCACTGGCAACTTCGTCAGCTTTACCATCAATTTCTGATATATAGTTGCCACTTTTCTCAACAACTATGCAATTAGCAACTATTACAAGCTGTGGCAATATTCGAAAATCCTTCATTAATTTTTTATATCTATAACTGAGAACTCCTGTGATTGTTAAGTCATCGCCTGGTCTAAATGTTGAGCTCGTTGAAATGTTGCCTTAAAGTATTACAGTAATCGATTGAGGGATTTTTCCAGAAGATATGAATTGAAATTGTTCCTGAACACGAAGTTATTGATAATCAATACATATTTTATTCTGTTAAACGGGGTCAAATTTTGTACTACCACACTTCTGTAACTTCAGTTCTGGCATTTATTTTTGCTTCTCTCGACTTTTTCGCTTATTTAAATTTGCATAAAGTTGCGATATAATGTTATTTGATTTCTATTTTTGTACTTTATTTGTACATGAAGGCGGCATTTCGAAACGGTATGAGTTTTAATAACTTGTTCTCACTCTGTATTCCGCTCCGCATTGTGAGCAAATGAATATTTTTGATTTATCTAATGTTTTCTTTTGGATTGCTTGTATGACAGTACCTGTAATTACTATCCACTGTCCAATATGATCTGAGTTCAAATGTTAGAAACTTTTATATATCTTTTGAGTGTAAGGAATATACTTGATCCTAATTAGCGTATTTTATAGCTTTTTCAAATTCTACATACTATTTTCTTGCTGGTCTTATCCTTGCACATTTAAAATCAACTTATTTCTCAAGAATAATGTAATCTGCTACAAATAATCAGATGGATTATTTTTTAATTTGATAACTTCACTATCACTTTACTCCAGAAGATCAGCAATACTAAACTGTTAACAGGGTGACGTACTTCACATCAAAAACTATGGACTCTTCTTGTTCGGAGTGCCGGAAAAGATGTTCAAGTTTGTCTAGTTGGTTGCGCCAAATGTTAGATTCAAGCATTATTATTATAATTTTACATTGAAATTTTAGTAATGATTGGCGCATGTATGAAAGAAAAGTATTTGAAAAAATATATATTATCAGAGTATTTGCTTGCCAAAACATTTCACCTCCTTCTCTAAGCCATTGACATATAACCGGCGCGATGTGTAATCGCTGGCTCGGATTTGTCGACGAAAGTGCATTTCAGCAGTGCCCTTTCTCGCCTTGCCTGTATGAAAAGAGTTGTTTGGAAAAAAGCTTGGTGCTCTTTGCTGTTTTGAGCTTGTTCTTTATAGTTATAGCAAGTTGTTCATACCGACCAAGCCTCTAATTAGAGTTTCATCACCTTTGTTTCCTGAGTGTTGGGCTGAAAAATGTCTTCTATTATGTTATTATGCTAATTTTCTCACTCTCCTATATTGTGCACCTTCAAAACTAACAGCTTTCTTTTTATTTTTATCGCCTTATAGTTTATCATCGTCATCTTCACCAAGTCGAAGTCCAAAAGGCTAAGAGATCATTCTATTTTCTATGGGTTATGTATATTTTTCAGATTAAACTCTTAATCGTTAATTAATTGTCTTATTTAATAATTCAGCTCTTGCAAAAAACTGATCTCTTGTTTTCATGGTCAACTCAGTCGATAAATTTTTAATCTCAGACTTGAGTTATATTCCTAGTACGTTGTCTGCACTTGATCTTGGCATTCTTGTGGACTCATTTGTTTTGTTCCGCATATTGAGCTACATTTTATTGTTGTAGTTTTGCTTGCTTTTTAGTAGGCTTGAGTCTTATTCGAAGATGTTCTTCTAGGAGAATTTCATTATACGCGCAGCTTTATAATATTTTTGTATTGATATTGCACTTTTTTATTTCTTATTTTATCTTTAGTTTTATGGAATCTATCCAGCTTATGGCTCACTGTCTGAAGAATTACCATTGAACTAAATGTTTGCCAGTTATGGATTAGCGAAAAATTAATTCATATTCTTCTTTATCTATTCATTTATTTTATTTTGAATTTGCGTATTTTATTGTCCATGATTCTTCTATTTAATTTTCTGCTGTATTTTGTCCCAAAAATGTAGACATATTCCTTGACACAATTTAGCCCCAACTTTCTCATAATCCGATATTAGAAAATTAGAAATATCAGTGCCACATAATGATGCTTCCAAAGTATAAATATAATCGATTTTTAATTAATTCCACATTGTAATTCTGGCAGTACCTTATTTCTATTTTTGCATTGCGTAAGAGCAATAGTCGTATCTAAATGCAGAATGAAGCTTAGACATCAAATATGGAAATTGTTTGCTTTTAGTGTTCGGAGTTTACGTTTCATTCTAGATGTTCTAACCTCTCGATGAGCAGCCATAAAAAAATACGTTCTTTTGTCTTGAGTGCCCGTGCAAGTCGATGAACATTATAATTTGTTTCTCTTTACTAATTTATCTGATCTTTTATTTGAAGTAGTAAACCTAAGGATGCATTTTACTAGTGCATGTTCTCCATTTTCTATTTAAATCATAACCTGATCCTGAAAATCTATAATTTCCATTACAGACTCCATCAGGGTTGATCATAGGCACAATTTTGAAACAGAATGCTTGCCTTAGATACGTACTATACTAATTATCAGATATGATTTCCTTGAGAAATCCTTCCATCATGTGCGATCCTACAGTCTCACCTGGATGCGCTCGAGCTGACAGAATAACCACATACTAGCTATCCTAATTTCCAATGGTAAGCAAAGGTATTTCTCTACCTTCATATGTTTTACCCAAGGTCTCAAAGCGTACTTTCGTCTGATGAAGAGAGATGAATTTTATTAAGTTTGTGTAAGTGTAAGGAAAGCAGTACGCGAATTATACGCTATTTGGATAATTGGATTTGAAAAAGTAACTAAATTGTACCTAGTAACTTGTGCGTGACTCTTCGTTATCATTATAAGAGTCAGTGTATATTATTTTAGTACCTCCTCGTCTCCATTTTGCTTATTGAGCCTCTCGATAACATACTTTCATACCCTAATTAAAAAGACTGCTAGATTTCGTAAACCCTTTTATTATAAATTTGGCTTAACCTTTGATTCCTTCGACAATAAAGTAAAACCAACTAGACAATCGCTCGGAGTTTAATTACTTAGTCATCCTGATTTCGTATGTGGACGGTGCGACCTTTTATACAGTGTCCAAGTTACCAGATTCGAAATTACTGCGAAATATAACATCTCCAATGGCGATGATCTTACAATTGTTTGTTGAAAACTTCTTAGTTTTTTTGGTCAAGTTCAACAACCCTTCCAGACTATACTTATTTTTATGAGAACTGCCTTCCATAATTTTTAATTTCGGTTTTTACGTACTTTGATCCACACTGAGTTTATTTAGACTATTTTTCTGCACAGGGGACAACTGTGATGATGCTGTGTATGTCATAAATTATTCAGTGAACTCTTCGAATTAACCGGGACTGTCGTACTGTTCATTATTGCTCATCTGCGTACTCGATGTGATAATTATAATAATATATACTCAATAAATATATTGTTAGGGCTAGGTCACACATGCATTATAAGATTGCTTTTATTGTTTGTAAGTCATATTGACGTTTGAAAAACAGTTAATTAGTATTGCAAAGTTAATCAAATTTAAATGATGGGTGCTCAACAGCAATCAGGAGCATGTTTGAGCCAGAGCACAATAAAGTAGCTTTAACATCGTTTTCGTTACATTTACTAAATCATTGAACTTATACAATTATTAAATAATACAATAACTATATAACCGATAGATAAATTATCTAATAAATATCCGAACTAAATTTAATAGCGAGCTAGCCTTACTTCCAAGCATTTTACGTCAAGAATTTCACCTTAAAATTATTAACTTTTATCTTCTGTTGATCGTTTGTTTATAGCGACAAAGATGGCGATTGTTTCATTTTATTGCTGATATATGATTGCTTCTTTTAGTTGTACTTATCTCTATTCAAGTATGTCTCCACTCGAACTCAACTTTTTGACAACTTATTCAATTTCATAAGTTTTGCAAAGTATCCAGACATTCTTAACATAAAAAACATTTACTTCAATCTCATTAAGATGGAAAATTAACATATGCTTATCAAAACATTACTCTTTTAGTTTTGCTTCTGTGTCTTGTAAGAACCATAATTAGTTAGCTATATATATATAAAATAAACGATATGTAAATTTTTTGTTACTTTTTTATTTGATCTGCTGCGGTTATGCCAGCCAGAACATGAATCATGGCTCAGCAAGTGCAAGGTTGATATGCTAATTCGATTTTTTAATTATACGATCCATTTTCAGCTGAATTTTTTCCTAATCTCACTTTATAATATAGGCAATAAAGTCTAATAAAACGGCAGTTGACGGTAGATGAAAAAATCATCCATTTTTATCACTGATTTCAGGTTTTTAGGATAGATCAATCAGTATGAGCACCATTTTATTCGAAATTGTGATGATCTTTCAAGATTTAAAGATATTTATCTGCTGATAAAGATCAAAGTTTAGCTCCCACTTCGAGGAACAACTCCTTCTTGACCTCATCCTTGGTGATAGCTCCGTCATGATTGGCATCATACTGGCAGAAGAGGACCTCTTGGCTTCGGGTGCTCCACTTAGCATCGTTTAACTCTTTTTTGGTGATGCGATCATCCTTGTTAGCATCAACGCTCTTCAAAAGATTGACTTGCCAGTTTACATAGTCGGAAATTTAGTCCTCGTGTCTGAGACTGAGAGACTCACCTTCGTGCAGCTTGATGGCTGTTGTGCAGGACAATAAAGACAAGAGACCGATGGCTGATAGGAACTTCATTTTAATTTTATAAATAAGTAAATAACTTCTCACATTTATAATGGGAGCTGGCCAATCCCATCAATTTCATTTTTTCGGTACCAAAAGATTCAAAATTTAAAGTATTAGCTGGTTTAGTGGCCAAATTATTGCTATTTTTCTTAACATAGGATCTTGATTATGCATGAATACATGCAAATTATAGAAATTTGACTTCATGCACTCGAAAAACATACAGAATGAACATATTAACCAAATTCAATGAGGATATGGAGATATTTATTGATTGATCTCGACGTAAGTTTTTTTGTAAATCCAATATATGTCAGTTAATCTTAAATTGATCTTTAAAGCTAAATGCTGTTATAGACTTTAAACTAAGCCACTATTACGGTATAAATTATGATAGTTCCCATGAATAAATTATCCAGGTTAAATGTTTCATTTTTTGTTAACTAATTTTATTTTTTATTGCATCATAATTAGAATTGCCATCATAGCATCGTGTGTAATTTAATCTTAGGGGTGATTTTATTGCATTTGAACGGTATTCACATATTTTTTACACCATGAACTCTTTTTCGTATCTTTTTCTTATTTTTGATTTCTTTATTTTAAACTTAAAAAACTGAAATTTGAGCAATTAGTAGATCAATAGTCATTCAAAATATTTGTTCAAAATGCCTGTATTTTTACCTGAAAATTCCTCAATGCTGACAGATTTTCATGATTTATCTTGAATTGAAAATGTTGTAAAAACTTCTTAGCATATTTTTTATCTTGAGGATATTTGACTCGACTAAAGTACGATAAAAGTACATTTTACTTAAAATATATTGAATGATTATTTAACATTCGTTTAATTAAATCTCTTTGCTTGATCATGAACATTTACAAAAATTGATGACTACTTTCTTCATAACAAGGGTGCAACGATGAACAGCAGTGATAAAATAGTCACAGTATGAAAAGCAGATATTATATAACAAAAGATAGATAACAAATAACACAATTTATTTGATATTGCTTTTGTAAATGTGATATACTATCTTATGATAATATGTTAAATTATAGTTATTAAAATGTCAAAATCATAACATTTTCTATCCATTAATTCATGCTTAAAAAATAGTCAAATAGAAATAATTAGTTAATTCTTCACTTTTCACGTGCATCTATTAATGCTTAATTAATTTTATATTTTAATGATATTCATCATTGAATTATCATCATTTATTAAATTAAAATTAATCCGGATTCTCTGCATTTTAGACAATAAAGAATAAAAAGATCATTGATCATATTCATTGGCTAATTAAGCTCTTATTTAGTCATAGGTAAGCACACCATCGTGATTAGCATCGAACTGATACTTGAGGACTTCTTGCAAACGTGGATTGACTTTGTTATCATCCAGCTAGTTTTGGGTTAATTTTTAGTCATTGTTAGCATCCAGACCAGTCAAGAATTCGTCTTGTATGCCCAATAAGTCATCCATTGTGTACTCGTGGTTCAAGTTCAAACCAAATGAGCTGGAAACGAAAGTTAAAAGACCAATTGCGATGGTTAACTTCATTTTATTATCATATTGTAAAGAAAAGATTAGAATTTAAAGTTGAGAGCTGAAAATATTGTAATTTGCCCAATATTATGATACGAACATTAAAACACTCATAAGGTGACGAAATATACGCAAAAATGTTAATATTATCATTTTTAATAAAGATGCCTTAAAACGAAAATAGCAAAATCAAGATAAATTGATCAACAAACATCGAGGCATTAAATAAATATGTTAATTAATTAAATTAATATGAAATTGTTATTGTTTAACAATAGATTTTATAATTAAGTTGTTCAAATTGTTATTTTTGTGTGATTTGAATATTTGAACTTTCAGTTCAGGGCTTAAAAATTAGACTAGAAGCTTATAATTGTACTAATATGAAAATTTTGATTTATCTGTCTAAGAAATGTGGCTAAATTTTAAGTA
>APMI01003275.1_pt1 | contig 42192 bp, 52 predicted proteins | sample 667938 | NCBI WGS metagenome assembly APMI01 (sample SAMN01084076, study PRJNA167559) | wastewater metagenome | biome: Wastewater | place: Denmark: Ejby Moelle, Odense | collected 2011-11-28
CTAGGGGCGGGTGCGGACGCTGAATCCGCAGTTGCCGCTCAGGTAACCCTCGCCGAACACGGCGTCCAGGCCGAAGCCGGCACCGGTGTCCACCACGTAGGCGCCGCCGATCTTGGCGTAGCCGTCGTAGTAGGTCACCACGTCGTCCTCGGGGGCGTCGAAGTCGTCGCCGAACTCGTCCAGCGGCTCGCCCTCGTCGTTGAGGTCGTAGTCGTCGAACGTGCCGTTCAGGAGCGCGAGCTCCCAGTCGGCCAGCGGCTCGTCGTCGGGGTAGAGCCCGTCGAACTCGCAGACGCCGGTGCACCCGCAGGGCAGGACCATCGGGTCGATGTCGAACGTGCGGCCGAAGTCGAAGTCGTCGATCTCGAACAGGTCGAGGGTGTCGAAGTCGTCGGCCAGCGGCTCGTCGAGGATGTCCCAGCCGGCGGTGCGCTCGATGAGCGCGTGACGCGCGTCGTTCCAGCCGTCGTGGAACGCGGCGCGGAACTTCACGGTCTTGTCGCGGCGCCTGAGCTCCAGGTGACGCCTGCGCGTCGGGAACTGCTTGGCCGCTTGCGGCTGGGTGGAGGTGCGAGCCACCTTATACTCCTTCTGTCGGATGGATAGCTTACTTTCATTATAGCATAATCAACATAAAATGTCAATACATTGAGATATATTTTCTATCAAAATACCCCGCAAGCGCGGGGTATTTCATAGTCAGACAATGTGGTCGTAATTGATGGAACTTAGGCGAGTTCTACGCTAGCGCCAGCCTCTTCAAGAAGCTTCTTGGCATTTTCAGCGTCGTCTTTTGAAGCTTTCTCAAGGATAGCGCTTGGAGCGTTGTCAACGAGGGCTTTTGCTTCACCAAGGCCAAGGCCGGTGATTTCTTTGACAGCTTTGATAACAGCAACTTTCTGTGCACCGCCATCTTTGAGGTTTACAGTGAATTCGCTTTTTTCGTCAGCAGCAGCTGCACCAGCGTCACCGCCAGCAGCTGGGCCGGCAACAGCAACAGCTGCAGCAGCTGGCTCAATGCCGTATTCGTCCTTAAGGACATTTTTGAGTTCGTTTACTTCGAGTACGGTCAGCTTAGTTAGCTCTTCCGCAAGTTTCTTTACGTCTGCCATGGTAGTAGACTCCTTTGAAATTCATTAAAAATTGTTGTGTGCGTAAAATTACGCAGTAGCTTTGGCCTCGACGCCATCGAGCAACGCATGGAGGTTGCCAGAAAGGGCGTTCGTGACATCGTGAACTGGTGAAAGCAGCTGTGCCACCACTTCGGCGACAAGTTGATTCTTGCTAGGAAGACTAGCAAGGGCTTTAACATCGTCGGCACTCTGGGTGAGGCCTTCGCCGCTGAAGCCGGCAACCAGCTCAAGGCTTGGGTGAGTTTTGCTAAACTCATTCAATACCTTAGCGGGCATCACTTCATCATCGCTGCTAAATGCGTAGAGCAACTGGCCTACAAGTGCTGAGGTATCAGCTGCTTTGTAGGTTTTATCGTCACCCATTGCAACGCGAACTAGGCGGTTTTTGACAACTTTAATTGTCACGCCTGCTTCTCGTGCATTTTTGCGAAGATCCTGGAGCTCAGCAACGCTGATCCCCTGGTATTTTGCAACTGCAGTTCCCTTTGCCGCAGCAAAGAGCTCGCTTAGTTCACTTACCAAAGCTTGTTTCTTATCTTTGCTAATTGCCATAGATAATACTCCTTTGGTTATGTTGATTGGTTTGACCACATTGTTAACGTCCGACATTGGCCAGCTAGGGCAAATGGAACCAAAAAGTCTTTGGACCATTTGCCAAAGACGTATAGGAAAAAAGTAGATTCCCTCGGTAGCATGATTAAGTGATGATTCACCGCCACTGTCTTTGGTAATGTCACTCCATATGGTATCAGATGAGCGCTGAACTGTCAACAGATGAGGTGTGACGCATATATGTTATTCAAGCATGCTGCGCTCAAGTTTGTGTGCACGCTCGCGGCTGAGTGCGGTAAGACCGTTTTGCCCAAGGTGACGCTTCTGCGCTCGTAGTTCGGCGAGGGCGTGGGTTTCATTGTCGGTGTGAGCAGTATTGGTGACTCCCCCGGATAACTTATAAAGAGCGTGTGCGGCGCTTCCAATACGGGCCTCAATTCGATCGGCTTCAGTGGTAAACTGCAGCTCGGCATGCAATGGCCATGGTTCGCCCCACCTTTGGAACGTTAGCGTGACTTTTGCAACCTGGTAGCTGCTATTGTTGGTTACTACTACATCGGCAACATTTTTTAGATCTTCAATAGAGCTATAGCCGAGGGCTGTTGCGATTTCTTGCACATACTGTGCGCCACCTTTGATGTGAAGCGGGCTGGTGCGGCTGGGGGATGGACGGAGCACTACCCTTGGATCATATTGAACTCGTTTGAGTAAGTCGCTAATTACTGAGCCGGCCTGGGTGGTAGTTTGCGTGATAATGGTCGCCCCAATAATATCCATGGGTGTTTGGTCTGCCTCCAGCTTACTCAGCTTGCGCGCCAGCGAACCGATGGTTTTGCGTCGCCAAACAACACGAAGGTCATCTTTGGTGCAAATACCTTCGCCAATTACGATGCCATGGGGTGTAGCGTGGGTCAGTACTTGCTCATGAATATTTTCGCCAAGCACCGCTTCGAGCATAGTTTGTGTCCTCGCTTCTACGATGCTTGGGTCGCCGAGATTGGCGATAATTCGCTCAGCTTGGTCGACCGAATCTTGTTTGCCGGTATGAGCGTTTCGTAATACAACACAACGGCTCTGAAGTGCCATGGCAATGCCGTCAAACCCAATTACTTCGGCAAGCGGCGCATAAAGTGATTCAGCTATATGCATTTTTTGCAGCGTGGCCGTATCATTTTTTGCCTGATCAGTGTGAAGCCACTGGAGTGTTTGAGCGGCTTCAACAAGCAGTGACTCAATATTGACGCCCTTCTCGGATCGGAGGCGCAGTATTGCTTCGGCTTTGGTGCCGATTACCGGTTGCTCCCAAGCACGCTCGGGCACTTGCAGGGTGTTGGTAGGGTCAGTGAGCAGTGTTAAACGATCAGGATCGTCTTCGTACATACTGGTGAGTTGATTCGCCCAAAATTCATCGATGCTGCGCCGATCTGAAAGTAAGCCGAGTACAAATAGCTTATCTTCTGCGGTTTCATTGGAACGCATAAGGTACGTTCGCAGCCCCTTTTTGGCGCTCAGACTTGTGGCTGGCTCACTCATTGCATCATACAATCCCGACAACATAGCCGCGCTGTACACTTGTGGCGCAAGGTATTCATCGCAAAAATCAGCAATAAGGGTATTTGCTTCGGTCATGGCGCGCAAAATACGTGAGGTGCGGCCATGGGGCTGCCGGGTTGCTCGCCAAAAGGAGCGATACGCATGCAAAACAGCTTCCGGAGCGAGCGGAAACTCAGAGTCATGAAAAGCGCTTTCATCATCGAAAGCGCCGTCGAATGCGTAAAATTCGGACACAACTATATTATATAACTAACAGTAGTTATAGTCAATTTGTCATCGACTGGCGGAAGTGCCATTGAGCGCCTGCGATACTATGGCAGCAATAGCAACTTTTCGGAAGTGTCTTTGAATAGTTTCAATTGAGCGACTAGCGTCGATTGTGATGTAGCCGCGTTCGCGAGCAAGTGATGTGTAGCCGTTATTGACATTTGTTTGAAAATCATCGTCCCTTGACTCAAATGTGTCTGGGTTGGCCAGTTCACCACGAGCCGATATGCGCTTATTACGCACTGCATCTTCAAGCTCAAAAATGACCGTTAAATCCGGAGTCATGTAGCGTTCGTCCATAAACGCCCGCGTAACACCGTGTACGTATTCTGCTCCCAGGCCCTCAGCTATACCTTGATACACTTCACTCGACAAATAGTTACGAGCACTCAATACAATTCCACCCCTTCCAAGCACTGGCACGGCTTCGCGGAACCATGTTTCGTGACGCGATGCGGTAAAAAGCAGTAGATTGGTAACAGGATCTCGCTCGAGTGACCCGTTTTTAATAATCGTACGGATCTCGCTGGCGATTGGGCATCCATCAGGTTCATGCATGACATACGTTTCAACGCCAAACTCTTTTTCGAGATGCTTGGCGAGTAAGTCAACTTGAGTAGATTTACCGGTGCCATCGTTCCCCTCACCGACAATGTAAAAGCCGCGTTTTGCTTGCTCACTCATTATAGTATTCCTTCGGGAAGCCCCTTAATTTTGGCTGGTTTCTTGCGGGTATCTTTGTAGTTGCGCGGCAGCATATCTGCCGGGTTCCAGGTGGCAATTAAGTCTTGTAAGTTGTCGGTTGATTGATATTTGCCGCTCATCCCACTTCGGCCGTGGCTGTAGTCGCCTTCAACAACACCGGTTTTATGGAATACCAACTGCCCCATGCGCTCACCTACCGGTAGCACCACACTTTCATGCATATTCAAGTTGTAAATTTCCAGAGTAATGCGATTAATGTACCCAGGATCAACCCAGCCGGCATCAAAACATACCGCTACGCCGTTGCGCCCCCAACTGCTACGCGCACGAACTTCAGCTGCGCCTCCATGCGCTCGAATACCCATAAATTCATGCGTGTGCGCCAAAATTCGCTCGCCAGGGCGCAGTACAATGATTGGGTGATTGCGGGGGATATTCTTGAACGGCTTATAGCCATAGCGTGCGCACCACTCATGGTGCGGCATAGCTTTTAGGGGGCCATTAAAGTACGTAGCAACGTCATCGCGATCAAATGGGTTATACATGCGCGAGTCTTCCCGCACTTCCTGTTTATAAAAATAATAGCCTAATGTGAAATCAAGGCTCGCCTCACTGACGTGGCTAGGCTCATAGGGTACGCTGACGATCGTCCCATTCTTAATTGCTTCTTTGATTTCGGTATTACTATAAACACTCATACCTTCCCCTATTAAAACGAGCGACTGTTTTGCCGCCCACCATTTATGGTTATTATACATTGGTTTGCTATGATAAAAAAGTGAAAGAACGACGATTGATAGTTGCCTATGGGCAAAACGGTGAAATTGGCGGCGGCAATGATTTGTTGTGGCGCCTGCCTGCAGACATGAAACATTTCCGTGAATTGACAATGGACACGAGCGTAGTGATGGGTGGTAATACATGGCGCTCGATTGGTCGGTCGCTGCCGGGGCGCGAGATGATTGTTCTCACCCGCGGCGCGATTGATGTTCCCGATGTGATTGCGGTTCGCAGCCTTGATGAGGCATTCCGCCGCGCGAGCCGTGATCGAATATACGTGATTGGCGGCGGTGAAGTGTATGCGCAAGCGCTGGCCAGCAACTGTGTAGACGCCATTGATGCTACGGAGGTCCATGCCTCGTTCCCTGAAGCGACGGTATTTTTTGACCGTCCTGCTGACGGTTGGTATGAAACCGCGCGCACGGCGCACCAGCAGGATGGCAAAAATCCTTTTGACTACGACTTTGTAACGTACGAACGTGAAGCTAAATAGCCACTTGCCCACGAATTGCTGGGTGGTGTCTGTAGCCAACAATTGTAAAATCATCGGCTTCAAAATCGCCAATGTCTTGAACAGCTGGGTTAAGCACGAGTTTGGGTGGTTCATACAAATCGCCTGCGCGCGCTAGCTGTTCACGTACTTGTGCCTCGTGGTTCTTGTAAATGTGCGCGCTGCCGAAGGTATGGTAGAAATATCGCGGTGTTCGGTCAGTGGTTTGTGCCATAGCACTCAGAAGCATCGCATACTGGGCCATATTAAATGGCACACCCAGGAACCAGTCGGCGCTTCGTTGGTACATTTTCATGTCGAGGTACGGCTTGCCGGTTTCAGGGTCGACGGCATTCGACGCATTGAATTGGAAAAGTGTATGGCACGGTGGTAAGCCAGCTTTGCTCATGGCATCAAGATCGCCAACATTCCACGCGCTCACAATAATACGCCGCGAACTTTTGCCGCTGCGGATTTGATCTTGTGCAATCCGCAGTTGGTCAATTGGTTGGTTGTCGTACCCCTGCCATGCGCGCCACTGATGACCATAAATTGGCCCAAGGTCACCATACTCTTCGGCAAATGCTTTGTCGGCAAGCACTTGTTTCAAGTAGTCGCTTTTTAGTCGTTTCCATTCGGGTGATTCTTGTTCGGGTACGTCGATACCTACTCGGTTTAGGTACGATACGAAAGGCCACTCATCCCATATATGGTTATCATGCTCAGTGAGATAGCGCAGATTTGTGTCGCCGTGCAGCATCCACGCTAGTTCGCTGCGAACTGCTTTGGTAGCAACAAATTTGCTTGTAAGTAGGGGGAATTCCTTGCGCAGGTCATATGCCATTTGCGGTTCACCAAAGTAGTCCCAGGTACCCACGCCAGTTCGATCGTCGGTAGGTTCGCCATCATGCAATATTTCGTCTGCCCAGGCGAGGTATTGTGCTTCGCCACTTAATTTTTCTTTGGTCATTACTACCCCCATGGTTTTATGTTATTTACCCTAGTTTATGCCAGAATTACTGAGGGTTCTAGGGCAATTTACTACCCTAGATTTATGTTAAAATGATTATATGAATAGTGATGGAAAGTTGCATAAAGCTCAGTCTGCCGTGCTGTATACACTGCAGTATGCAACCCGCGCACGGTATAGTGAGCTACAGCGAGCGGCCGATATGCAGAGTGATGTATTCAAGTTTCACATTCGCAAACTCGTTACCCAGCGGTTTATAATTAAGGCTGATGATGGGCTCTACGAGCTGACGGCAGAGGGCAAGGCGTTCGTTGGGCGGCTCGATAAAGGGACGGGCCGAGAAATTGAACAGCCAAAATCAAGCATGCTCATGGTAGTGCGTTGTGGCAATTATATTCTCGGGCATCGCCGTGAACGTGAGCCATTCAATGGGTTTTGGGGTATTGCCAGTGCCCCGGTGCTTCGCGGCGTTCCCTTAGTAGAATCAGCGGCGCGTGAGTTGAATAAACAAACTGGTATCGAGGCAAGCTTTCGTGTGGCGGGTAGTTATAGGGTTATTGATAAAAATACGCACGGCAATGTGCTCGAAGACAAAATATTTGCCGTCATGGTGGCAGATATCGATCGGCTTGCGCCTGTACGACCGTGGAGCGGGGGGTATAGTGAGTGGATGCCGGTCAAGGAATTACTGCAAAAGCCTCACCTTTTCCCCATTACCCCGGCAATTTTTGAAATGTTATCGGCTGGGATTGCCTTTCGCGAAGACGTGTGTACCTATACTAACGCTGAGTATTAACGAACAATATTGATGTATGGTTTCTTTATATAAACTTGTGTTTTGATTGGTTTGCCTACCTCAATAAAATGTGTGTGCTGATGCACAACAGACTTGCGTTTGTTTTGCGCAGCACGTGCATATATGCTGTAGCCATTGGCTTCAAACTCCGCCAGGATGGCGACGTATTCTTTGCGTTCGCTAGGGGTAAAATGTGCAATAGAATCAATGTGCCGTTTGGGAATGAGTAATAGGTGTTCCCCGGTGTGCGAGCCGTCCCATATAAAATAGGGAAAAAGATTGTCAATGACCCAAAAAAGTTGGTAAGTTCGACGAATGTGCGAAGTACCACTCGCTAATTCGCAAAACTGGCAACCAGCTGGCGGATTATTAAAACGATACGTGTCATAGGCTTTTTGGTGCTTGCGGTTGCGGACAATAGGCCCCTCGGGTATGCGCAGTTTCCTCATAGTTTTATGATACCAAAAACCGCTCACGCGTACATGAGCGGTAATTCGTATGGCAAGTCAAATGACTAGCTTACTTGGTTCTCTACCTTAATACCAGGGCCCATGGTAGTTGCAATAGCTGTTGATTTTACATAAGCCCCCTTAAGGCTCGATGGCTTCTGGCTTTGTAGGCTAGCAAAGAATGCGGCTGCATTTTCTTCTAGCTTCTTTGCGCCGAAGCTTACTTTGCCTATACTCAAGTGGATGGTTGCTTGCTTGTCAACGCGGTATTCAACCTTACCGGCCTTCGCTTCGGTAACTGCTTTGGCAACATCAGTGGCAACCGTACCGCTCTTTGGGTTTGGCATTAAGCCGCGTGGACCAAGCAAGCGGGCATATTTACCCAACTTCGGCATATATGCTGGAGTAGCGATCAGTACGTCAAAATTAAGCTCTTCTTTATCGAGTTGCTTGGCAAACTCTTCGTCACCAGCTATATCAGCACCAGCCTTTTTGGCTGCGGCTGCATCAGCTTCAGGCGCAAATACGGCAACACGAATTTTCTTGCCTGTACCATTTGGTAGGCTTACCGTCGCACGGATGTTTTGATCTGCCTGCCGTGGGTCTACCCCAAGGCGTACATGAACTTCTACACTTGCATCAAACTTTGTCGGGTTGGTTTTGGTAGCAAGTTCGAGTGCTTCGGCGAGTGAGTAGACTTTAGCACCATCAACCAACTTAGCAGCTTCTTGGAATTTCTTACCGCGACGTTCAAGTAGTGGGCGGACTTTTGGTGCGGGGCCCTTTTTGCGGGCTTCCATGGCTTCGGGATCCTTTGGTGTAGTGTCGCCAGCTTCTTTGCGTGCATCTTTTTCAGCTTTTTCTTCAGCTTCATCAAGTGCTTTTTGTGAGCGCTTGCCAGCTTTAGCTACGGTAGCCTCGCGTACCTCATGCTTCTCGGCGCTTGCAATTGCCTCTTCAATTTCAGCAATTGTGTTTTTCTCGGTCACTTCAAGCTTTAGCTCAGCGGCCTTTTCTAATAGTTCGGCTTTTTTTGCCATTTCGTTCTCCTGCGGTAGTAACGGCGTTTGTGTACGCCTCCCGTCCTTACGTAATATTCCGAATAAGTATAGCAAAAACAACAGGCATTGTCCAGTAGTACGGTTGTTGCGTATAGATTATATTAATGGTATAATATTAGTGGTGTTATTCGTACTTTCTACATGATAAGGAGCGTGAGACGTGCCGACCATCGACGTGTGGGCGGTGGATTTTCTTGAGACTTACCCTGGCGTGTGCCTCGGTGATTTCTGGGAACAAGACATCGCTTCAAACCATCTCGGCTTCTTGCCGGATCGCCCTTCACTTGCGCTCATGGTGATGGTGCAGGACTACGTTCGTTCACGCACAAGCAACCAGCGACGCAAGTTGGACAACCGATGCGTGTTCGCGGAGTGGCAGGCACGCCGTGTCGTTTGTGCCTCCAACTACTCCACGATCATCGCCGTCAATGACGAAGGTCAGGACATGGCGCCGCTGGAGCTACCTGATGTGCTGCTTACCGAGCCATCGGCTCTTGACCAGCTGCAGGCAACTGGCATCGACGTGCTAGAGCAGCCGGGTGCCATCCCCTTCGTCTTCGAGCCCGATACGCTCGAGGCTCGCCTTGTCTATGCCGTCTTCGACATCCTGCACCAGCAGGTCATGCGACGCAAGCAGTAACACCCCCATGGTGCTATGTGTTGACTCGTCAGCACATAGCACCTTATTTTATTATCGTTGCAAATCTTACAACTAGAAAAATGTATCTGTTTTATGGCCACATGTAGCGTACGAATGATTGACATAACCACTATGCGGCGATATGATGAGACTTGTGTTTTTTGAAAATGAGAGACATATCGAAGGCACAATCGTCCCGCAAAATAGCTATTAATTGATAACCAACTGCGGGGGTTTAAGGAGGAAATTAAATGAGTTTCAATAAATCAGTGGTGGCACTGAGCATTGCTCTTGCTATTGCCGTGATGGGCGGGAAAAGCGTTTCGGCTACCGACACGCCTGCTACTAGTAGTAAAAAAGAAGCGGTAAAAACGGTTGTCGTTAAAGAGGGCGATAGCCTCAGTGCTATTGCCGATGCGAATAGCACGACATGGGTCCGAATATTTAACGCAAATGAATCACTCGTTAATCCTGACATCATTAATGCTGGCGATGAGCTGCGTATTCCAAAGGATGATGAGCAACTGAAAGATCGCTATAGCGAGTATGCTGCCAGTGCCGCAGTGGCACAGCAGGTAGTGGCTCAAACTTCCACAACCTACACGACACGCAGTTATTCGAGCAGCCCGGTAAATTCGAACAGCTACTATGTCGGCAACGGTATGTGGTGTACAGATTACGTGCATTCCAAGCGTCCCGATGTGCCGATTTATGGCAATGCTGGGTATAATTGGATCACTGCAGCACAGGCTGACGGCAAGGCAACTGGGACTGCGCCACAAGAAGGTGCTGTCGCTGTGAGTAACGGTCACGTTGCCTATGTAAGCAAAGTCAATACTGATGGTAGCTATGTGGTGCAAGAAATGGGCTGGAATTACCAGGCCGGCAACTACAATGAGCGAACCGTTCAGCCTGGTGCGTTTGGCGGCTTTATTTACAAGCAGTAGCCACCGTATCTTACGAAAAACGCCTCCGTTTTCACGGGGGCTTTTTCGTCCTATTGAGGCGGTCTTTGGTACTAGCAGACACTCAGGAGTGTCCACATGGTTCCATCGGCGCGCAAACAAAAGTTTTGCTTGCCATCACTGAGCGTAACGGTGCTCATGATGCTCTCGCCGCGGCGAACAGTTGCGCGGATGCCTTTGTCGATGAAACAAAAGGTTTTTCCTTGCCACTCCATTCGCTTTGGATAGGTGGCCATTCCTGGCCCGAACCCAATTGCGGTGATAGAAACAGGACTGTTAATTGTTTTGTTCATAGCATACTCTCCTATGGAATTAGTTTTCGATAAGTGGTGGAGTATGAACGACTTTGGCCGCGGCCCTGCCCCACTTCATGCAGTGAACAGCGTATGCCAGAGGTCGTGATTTGATAGTGCAGCCACTTGTAGGCCGAACTAAGTGCGCAATGGTTTGGCTGTGGAAATGCACTATATAGATGCAAGTACAACCATAACCTCTATCTATTGTACTCCGGCCTAGCTATAGGCGGTCAAGTCTAGAAAAATCATTAATACGTGGTGAAAAATAGTAAAAATGTCGTGAAAACTAGACAAAACTAGAAAATAGTTGTAAAGTATTCATATTATGCCACTTCATGAAGTATCTGAATCGCACCCATGTGCCAATTGTCCTACGGTGAAACTAGTTCGTAGTCGTGCCGAGATGCTTGATACGGTAAGTATTGAACTGATGGATAAAAGCACTAACCCCGAGGTGTTTGAAACGCTCGCCGAGCAGCTTGCTAAAGGTGCCGGTGCTCCTATAGATGAAGCAAGAAGCTTAGTGAATAACCACCGAGGCGACTTGCTCGACATGATGAATGGTGGACTGGCCGCGATCAGCAAGGAGCAGCGAACAATCGATGAAACAGTTGATGAGATTATTGATGGTTGCCCCGGTCCCTTACGTATGCGTGCTACCGATAAACTAGGTCGTGTAGTAACGGCAACGGTGTGTGGGTCTCGCAAAATTATCCTGCATGACGGTCCTGAAGTTGTAACGATTGATCGGCGCCAACCGTAAGCTACCCTGCGTAGTCACCACCGGCAATACGGAAGTATTGCTCTAGGGTTTGTATGCCCTTTATTTTCATATCGCTTGCCGTTGCTGTGCCGACATACCGCCAATGCCATGGTTCAGGTGTGTAGCCGGTAATACTCGTGAGCCCGGCTGGGTACCGTTCAATAAAACCGTATTCGTGAGCATGTTGCTGGAGCCAGCCATACTGAGTACTCCCGCCAAAACAGTCGAGGGCACAGCCACCAGCTTTTACATCGACGACGAGCCCAGTCTGATGTTCACTATAACCTGGGCGAGCGCTATAGGTATCTGCTTGGGCGCTGCCACTGATACTCACCCAATAATTGTAGGTGGCAATTTGCGTTTGGTAGGAACGGTAACTGCTACTTGCCGCGAAGCCTTGCCCGGCAGCAATAGCGGCATTTTGCATGGCAGCATACTGGGTAGCGGCTTCACTGCGTAGCGTGACGTCGGCAAGGCTGACTAAGTCGCTTGGTACATAATCAAGGGGTGAAAAACAGTGTTTTTTATTAATGACAACCTGTATTGCTCCGGGGCTGTCTACGCCGCAGTTTGTGCCATCAGCAGTACTTGCTAGGGGTACACTTGGCTTAGTCATAGCAGCTCGTCTTGACGCTTCCTCGGCAGCTGTCGCCCTTGCCTCTGCCTCGGCTTTTCGGGCGTCATCGATGCGCTTTTGTAGTGTGGCCTTTACCTGCGCATCAATACGCGCAAAAGCAATCTTTTGATCAGCAACTCTTTTTGCCGCTTGACTTTGCTGCTGAGCATGCGCGTAGGCGATGATTCCCCAGGTAGCAAGTGGGAGCACTACAAGCAGTACAGCCAGCGGTACGCGGCGACGAAGCCACGAGTGCTGCGTTGATTGACTATGGTGGCGGTAACGACGAGGTGTCATGCGCATAGTTTTATTGTACGCCATGAGCACCGCTTATGGTTCGCATTCTGCCACTAGTTTGCTACTATCACTGCAGGCTCTTTTCAATTTAGTGAGGTGGTGGCGGTGAAAACGCTTACGCGATGGTTCGGCAACGACATCATCATGCGCACCGTCATCGGTGTGCTTCTTGGTCTGGTGGTCGTGCTGCTATTTGCTGTGCCAGCCGTACGCCCGCCAGTACTTGGCGTCGTGTGGCTGTTGGCAAGCTACGAGCTGGTACGCATGGCTCGTCGTGGCAAAAGCTGGCGGCTGTGGCCGCAGTGGCTGATTGTGAGCAGCGGCATCGCTGTTGTCATGATGCTGCTTGGCCAATCATGGCAATGGACGCTCGTTCTGGCGATGGGTGTGGTGGCGACTGACGTCATGGCCCTCGTCGTGGGACGGCTTGCCAAGGCTGTTCCCGGCTACGCTACGCACCGCTTCTCGATGTATTCGCCGAGCAAAACATGGGAGGGTGCCATTGGCGGCATTGCCGCCAGTGTGCTTGCCATGAGCAGTGTCGTTGTCCTGCTGGGAATCGGGATGACGTGGTATGTGCTTCTGCTGCTCATGGCCGTTCCGCTCGTCGCGGTGTGGGGTGACTTCTTCGAAAGCCGGCTCAAGCGTGACGTAGGGGTGAAAGACACAAGCAGCCTGCTCGGTCCACACGGTGGGCTGGTGGATCGTCTTGACAGCATCTGTGCAGTGTTCGCAACTGTCGGATTCGCTGTCATCGTGCTGCTCGGCCTCGGTATTGTCTAGAACCAAAACCCCAAGCTTCCCAGAGCTTGGGGTATATTTATACTTATTTCGATTGGTCGGGGTGATGCGATTTGAACGCACGACCTCACCGTCCCGAACGGTGCGCGCTACCGAGCTGCGCCACACCCCGACATGCTACTAATATACTCGCTGTCATCACATTTTTCAAAAGCTGTTGCTGTACGGCACGCGAGCGGTGCGGTCACGTTCCGCGACCCCCGGATTTCGCTATTGAAAGCATAGCTTTCATCGGAAAGTCCGTTTCCGAACTGCCACTGGCAGTTCTCACTACCGAGCTGCGCCACACCCCGACATGTCACTAAATATACGCCTATTGGGTGTGTATGGCTAGATGCCTGGCTGTAACGTGATATGCCCGTTACCCGAGAGCAACAAAAGGTTGGGCGCTGCTTGACGATACGGAACGTCGTTGCCGTCGTCATCGGTAATGCTCCAGTGCGGCGTGTAGGGTACTTTTACCAATACTAAGTGAGGGGCGTTGCCACCTATAGTTACCTCAATACCTCGTTTATCCCAGCGGTTTACGACAACACTGGTTGAATCGGTTGAACCGGCTAGCTCACCTTCTGCGGCATTGTAGGGTAAGTAATTCACTGCACCAGGACTCTTCCACCACGATAGAACAGTGCGTTCCCAATCTGCGCTAATAGGCTGCAACGGGAGGCTTGGTACTTCGGCGAGGTTTGGCTGTTTACGCGCAATGTCGTGATAGTATTTGGTTTGGCCGTTGCGCTGCCATGTACCAATGTTGTTGTTTGCATTGGTGTCGAGTGTAATGACATGGCTAATACCAAATAGGTCAAGCAGTTGTTCGCGCCGTTGTTTATCGACGACGACTTCTTCGGGTTCAAATAGTGCTTTGGTTTGCCGAGGATTTGGGTTAAGGCTCATACTGAGCGATTTGATAAATAGAGCGTTTGGCTCCGACTCTATAAATAGTCCATATGCCCACTGAGCATCTGGATTGTGCCGCAGCAGCTCAGTTTGCATTGTGTAGGGCTTGTACCCGCTGTCGCTACGCGAAAATCCTTCGAGGAATCGTCCCGCCATTGCAGAGCCCGCCGTGTAGGTCACTGTAGTATCGGAATCTTCAGCAGGGTTCTTCGCAAGTAACAGTAGTGTTAGCCCTAGGCATAGCGCAACCGCAATACTCAGTGGCTTTACGCGCGTAACCTGTCGACCAACCTGAAGACGTGATACAACAATCACAGTTGCCGTGAGCGTGAGAAGGAGCATAAATATTTGGAATCGGTACGCGTTCATTGCATACAGCATAGAGCCGGTTGCATTGGCGCGTGCCCACAGTACGTCCAATGCCGCAACGGCAATGAATACCGCTGCAGCCGCAATTGGCGTTAGGGCAACTGTCCATTTGCGCCGTATAATGATGTACCCCGCGAGCGCTACAATACCTGCCGCCAGAATAGTCATAACAGGGCTCGATATGATACCGCTGCTACTGCCCATAGTACGGCCGTAGGATTGCAGGAATGGAATGATGAATGGCAAGCTGACAACAATTGCCCCAGCTATACTTACGGCAATGCGCACTGTCGCCGTGCGCTGACGGCGATATATGGCTGAAATCAACGCAACAAAGGTATAGGTAAAGGCAACAATCGCACCCACCAGGTGTGACCATACGAGAGCACCGAGTAACAGCGCTAAGCCTGCCGCCCATTTATTGCTATGAGCACGAAGTGCTTTTTCGGTCATAGCCCAACTAATGATAACGAGTGGGGTCGCTATAAAACTAGTGGTGAGGCCTAAGCGGAAGAGCCCCGTAACGTTGCCGCCAAAGAAATCTGGCGTGGCGCTGAGAAGCATGACCCCTGCGAGGACAAAGAGCGGCAACCAGGCTTTATGTAAACGTAGGGTGGTACCATACCACCAAAGGCTCACGGGGAGTGCAATAAGTGCAAGGCACAGGAGTGTGGTGAATGCCGCTTCTACGCCAATGAGTTTGCCGAACCCAGCGCTCACCCAATGCAAAAGCGGTGGGTAGAGCACACCGTAGTTAAGTCCGAGTAGCTGATCGGGTTGCCAGCTGGTGAGCGCCGGCCACGATGCGGCGATGTTGCGAAGTGTAGCCACATGGCCTGCTGCATCAAAAGCTTGCAGCGCTTCACCAGAGGCATAGCGCACGACAAAATACAGTGTTATTACTGCCGTAAATCCATACAATATTTTTGCCGTGTTTGTTAATGATTGCCACGATTTTTTCACTACCGCTCCCCCGCCATTTGTTGCTATGTCATCACTATAGCACTTTAAAATACCAAAACACCACCCGTTGCAACGAGTGGTGAGTGGATTTTTGCCAACTATTCTTAGTCAACAACTTCGACGCCCATACTGCGAGCAGTACCGGCGATCACTTTTACAGCGCCCTCAAGATCAATAGCATTAAGCTGATCTTTCTTGGCTTCGGCAATTTCTTCAAGTTGCTTACGTGTAATTTTGCCAACTTTGTCGGTGTGTGGCTTGGCACTTCCTTTTTGAATACCGATAGCAGCACGAATCATGTCATCGACTGGTTGGCCCAGGCTCTTCCATGCGAACGTGCGGTCCTCAAACACCTGAATGTGAACGATAACATCTTTGCCCATGTCGCCTTTGGTGGCTTCGTTGAATGGATTGATGAAATCCATCATATTCAGCCCCCATTGACCTAACGTGCTACCTACTGGTGGCCCAGCAGTGGCGCGGCCCGCAGGAATGCGGAGTTTCAAGTTACCGATAACTTGTTTTGCCATAATTATTTAATTCCTTTTGATTACTAAATATAAATTGAAGCAAATATTTAGTGCGTAACAGTGGTTGATTATACACCATTCGCGGGTGTTTTTCAAGCGTTCAGCGCTGCAATTGCGGCGTTATCGAGGCCAAGCGCTTTTATGGCTCGTACCCCAAAGTCGATAGTCACTCGATCGCGCGGTTGGCGCTCGTCGACATCGGCATTGCTAAATAGCGCAGGGCTGCTGAGGTCGAAAGTAGTCGGCTCAATACGCCCTAGTTCCACTGAAAACCGTACCGGTGCTTTACCGTCTTGCCGAGCGGTCTGTAGTAGTTCGCGAACCAGGGGCATGAGCGACTGAGTAGCGTAGCGTCGGATTGAAATGTCAGAAAGCCGATCGCACTGTTCGGGCGAAAGTGGCAACGCAAATGACTGCCCATCACCTGTTGGTCGCATGAGGGTCCCGCCGTAGTGCTCCACAATGTCAGTAAAAGCTTGGCCGCGTAGTGTTAAATCATAGCGTAGCTTACCGTAATTGCTGGCAGCTTGTTCGCGTGAATGTGAAGTGTCCCAGGTAAGTACAAAGGCGTTGGGAGTAGTTGGTACGTCAAGCTGCATGGCATCAGCAACCGACCCGGTTGGAAACGCGCGACTTTCGCGGTGAAGTACTTCCAGCGCTGGAACGCAGGTGGGCACCGTTCGTTGCCAATACTCACGTATCATTGCCATATTTTCGGGTGAGGGGCTTCCGAGCTGTCGGCTAAAGGCAATTTGAAATACGCAGGCGGCACGCGCACCCACTGCTTCAGGCAGGTGAAGGCCTGCTACAAGGTGCTGCTCGGGGTTCATGCTGCTTTCTTGTAGCTCATAATCACCAGTAGTAAACGTCTGCCCCAGGGTAGATACTTCAAGGTCAACACGACGATTTGTCACGTTGGCTTGTTGAAACGTTAGCCGCTCTTGGCTGACCCCTCGCGCATTTATTTGTGCGATTGCCGCCGCACTGTCGGGGTGGTACGAGTCTTGCTGGAACAGCACAAAGCCTTCAAAGGATGGCACTGTTTGTTCAAGTGTATTAGCGACAGGTTGCAACGCATCGTGAATAGACTGACGAGCAGCATTCATGGTACGCAGATTTGCTTCAGTAAAATAGCCGGCCATAGAGTGTATTTATTATACCATAAACTTAGCAAACAAGCAATTAACTCCTATGAAGATGCCCCGCACAGAGTGTGCGGGGCATGGGCGGACGATCCGACGAAAGCGGGACCTACCCGATGGGGGTGTTCAGCCAGTTCTTGGCTCGCTGCCACCAGCTGGGTCGGCGGTAGGGCAAGATGGTCTGGCCACCTGCGGTGGGGATGTGGAGCTGGGCGCTCAGGTGATCCACCAGCGCGTTGACTGGCGGCACCTGCACCGCGTGATCTCGTGAGTACTTGGTGTGGTCCTCTTCCCACTCGCGCCAGGCGATGAACGCCGCCGTGTCGTTCAGGTAGGCGGCCACGGTAGCGCCCATGATGCCCTGCAGTTCAGCACAGTCGCTGTAGGCTTGGGGACTCATGGTGCCCATGTTGGCTTCGGCCCACTGCTTGTGCGCGCTCATGTGCGCCAGCATCTGCCCCAGGTAGAAGCGACGCTCGGCGTCGATGTGGCGCAGGTTGAGCGGCGTGTAGGTGTGTCGGGTCATGGCGTTTCCCTTCGGGTTGGATTGTCAACGTCCTTAGTATTATTATAACAAAAAATACTCAAAATGTCAATGCTGACTGTATAAAGCTATTGACAAAATCCAAAAAGTGTGCTAGTGTGGATTTAGCGTTATATCTTGCAAACAAACACGTGTAGTTTAATTCGGGGAAACAACTGGCTGGTTCACTCGGCTAAGTGCGCGTCACTTAGCGTTCGCTGCGTATGCTACTACAAAAAGTCATAAAGCACGAGCGAATCGTATATCCCGACATTGTCGGCCCCTGTTACCCGTAGACTACGCGAGATGTAATGCAAGTATACTTAGTGTCCTGGCTTAAGGGCACTCGCACCTCCCGCAAGGTATACCGCAGCAACTCATCAACAGTAATGGAAAGGATTTCATACCAATGGTAGTCACATTGTTTACCATGGTAGGCGCGTAATTCTCCGTTTACAGAAGGTACTCCCTATCCTGTAAACGTTCACCGCCTACTATTCGTCAACTAGGCGCTTCTTATCACGTTTATATGATAGATAGTAGCTTTTAACTAACCCATGTGGTCGATTGCTTCACGCGTCATACGCATTCTTTGTGCTGGCCCGTATGAGCAGTTGATCACCCCAACAATTTGAGAAGGAGGAGTCATGCTATTTGCTGACCTGCGAGCGATCCTGCAGCAAATGAAGCAGGATCCAACCATCGCTCCAGAGCTCCCTGTTGTTAAGCGTGCCATTATTCGCACATTTAGCTGGGAGGTGTTGAGCGAGATTCTCCAGGTGCTCCAGTCACTGCCGGTGATGTTTTTCACTAACGAGCTGGTTCACCCAGGGCCCAACAGCCCGCGAAACATCGTGCTGATTGCACTTAGTTTCGCCGTTCTTTACAAAATCAATCAGCTGATTTCCAATCGCATGGGCTTGCACCGAAACGACGTGTTTTGGGGATGCTGGCGTATTTGGTGGGGCTATGGCAATCGCCTGCTGCTCCGCCAAAGCACAGACTGGCACACGCAGCACAGCACTGGCGAAAAGGATTCATTGATCGGCAAAAACGTCACGCGGTTCCAAGAACTGTTCGACGAAGCACTGTTCAATACGATTCCCGTGCTACTGCGTGTTGGCTTTACCACCATCTTCATGTTCTTCATTGGCTGGCAGTTTGGTGTGGTTGCGCTGGTGACTATGATTGCCTACGCAATCGTGCTTCGACGCAGTGAGCGCCGCATGCGGCCGCACCGTGAAGAGTTCCAAACTCGCATGAAAGCAGTCGAAGACAACGGCAGCGAGCTGACCAAAAACTGGCGTACCATTCGGACCCTCGGGCTCGAAGAGCGCTTCAGCGATCACAACGAAGCCATGCTGCGCGACTTTTGGCACGATGAGTATCCTCGCCACAAGGCTTGGACCAAGTGTATTAGTCGGCAAGACGATGTGCTGCTGGTGAGCCGCGCGGTGCTGTATCTGACCCTTGGCCTGGTGGCCTTGTATTCAGGTAATAGTGCTACGGCGCTTGGTTCGCTGGTGCTTGCTACCACGTGGATGGAGCGAGCCTACAGCAACTACTGGCGCCTGAGTGACTTCCAGCGGCTTTTGGGCCGCGGTCAAGAAGCGCTGCGCGAACTGGTGGCATTTATGGGCACGCAGCCTACTGTGGTCAACAGTACGAGTCCGCAGTGGCCTGCTAAGGCAACTGGCAAAGTGATGTTCAACGACGTGACATTCGCGTACGGCGAAGAGTGCCACCAGCCAACAATTGCAGGCTTCAACCTTGAGGTACCTGCCTACACTTCCCTTGCCTTTGTAGGCGAGAGTGGTAGCGGCAAGAGCACCCTGATGGCGCTATTGGCTCGTGAATACGATCCACATCGCGGCCACATTGCTGTCGATGACGTCAACCTGCGTGATATTGACTACGGTCGGTATCGCAACCAAATGATTGCCGTGGTCAGCCAAAGCATTGAGCTGTTTGACCGCTCTATTGCCGACAACATTCGCCTTGCCCGTCCCAACGCGAGCATGAAGCAAATTGTGGCAGCCGCCAAAGCTGCCGGTGCGCATGAGTTCATTGTGAGCACCGAGCAAGGGTATCACACCCGCATTGGCGAAAACGGTCTACGGCTCAGTGGTGGTCAACGGCAGCGGCTAGCAATCGCTCGCGCGCTCATCATGAAACCTGCAATTCTGATTCTCGACGAAGCAACCAGTGCGTTGGATGCCATGAGTCAAGCAGAGGTGCAGCAGACGATTGACGAATTGATTGCGGCTCGCGTGTGCACGGTATTCATCATTGCTCATCGGTTGAGTACGGTGCGCTCGGCTGACCAAATTGTCGTCATGGACGATGGACGATTGGCAGCACGAGGCACGCACGGCGAACTGCTCACCACCAGCGCGATTTATCAGAAGATGAACAAGCTGGAAGTTGGCCCGGTCAAACTACACCTTGTTGGATAGGAGGTTACTGTAATCCCCCGCATGCTCTCTGCTTGCGGGGGTATTTACTCTATAAAAAAGCCTTATACCCGTGGTAGTGGGTATAAGGCGGGAGTGCGAGCACTAGGTGCTCACGGGGCAGACAGGGTTGCCGCGGGCGCGGCCGTCGCCCAGCCAGGTGCGCGACGGGTAGCCCAGTACTTGCAGCGCGGTCATGCAGGCCTGCTCGTCGTACGGCCACGGCGCGCCTCCATGCGCCATGCACAGGTCGAAGTCGTAGCTGCCACGGCGACATCCCGCACTGCTGACCAGCTTGGCGCGAGCGGCGTCACTAGCTGTGGTGCTCACGGTGTGCCATCCTGAGGCGGCTTGGGCTTGCGCGGCTTGTCGCCGTTCAGGGCGTCGGCCACGTAGGCCATGAACCCGTCACGGGTACGCTGCGCCTGCTCGGCCGCCATGCGTCCCACGCCAGTGGCGATGGCCTGCATCTGCTCGGGACTGGGCAGGCGTGCTGCGGTCTGCTCGGCGCGGCGGCCGGCTTCACGCCTGGCCTCCACCAGCTTGGCCAGCACTTCGTCCAGCTCTTCCTTCAGCTGCTCGCGCAGTGGGCCGGTCGCCTGGTCCACCATGGCCACGAACTTCTTCGCCCTGGCGGCCGTGTCCTGCTTGAACTGTTGCAGTTCGGGGCCGCTTAGGGCGCTCAGGTCGAACACGACCTTTCGCTTCTCTGCCAATGTACTTCCCTTTCATCGAGTGCGGGTAGAACTTTTGTAGTATACCACACAATACATAGTTGTCGGTAACGCAAATGCATGGTACTATCGATTAAAATAATACAAGGTTTATGTAACGATGCCAGTTGAACGACCCTGTGATACTTGCCCACGCTATCAATCACTTCTTGGTGATACTGCCGACTATGCGCGAAGAGTGTCTATTGCAGACGCTCGCGCGAGCGAGTTGCAGCAAAATGGCCTTGGTATTTTGACTGCACTGCACGATTCGGTTGATAGCTTAGAGCGCTCTACCCAGGGCTTAGCTGAAGACGATATGGACACTGAGCTAATGGCACTCACAATGCCAGAAGATGAAGCGCCTAATCTTCACAAAGAGGCAGATACCTTGGCGCAGCAGCTTGTTGACTCAATCCCTCGGCTCCGCCAGCGTCGTCATGACGAACTGGATTGCCGACTGGAAGCAATTCGTGCTACTCCTGTATTTTGCAGCCAAATGGGTGCGTGCGGTATTGGACTTATGGGTTCGATAAACTAACTCGGCTCATCAAAACCTCCACGCGATAACATTGAGGTTGATAGGATTGATCCTCGGAAATAAAATAATACCCCGCTTTTGCGGGGTATTACGCTAACTATAGGTAGTGTTACACCTTCTTCACCTGGAGCGCATCGAGTTCTACGGGAGTATCGCGGCCAAACATACTGACCATCACCTTTAGCTTGCCTTTGGCGGTGTCGATTTCGCTTACAGAACCATCGAAGCCCTTAAACGGACCATCGGTAATATTGACGACTTCGCCAGGTGTAAAATCAATTTGGTGTTTGGGATCTTCAACGCCCATACGTTTTTTGATTTTAGCAATCTCGCTGTCACTTACCGGCGTTGGCTCAGTACCGCTGCCTACAAAACCGGTCACGCCAGGGGTATTACGCACAATATACCAGGTTTCGTCGGTAAGTTTCATTTCAACCAACACGTAGCCTTGGAAGATTTTAGCTTCAACAACTTTGCGTTTACCGTTTTTAATTTGAATTTGCTTTTCCTTTGGTACCATAGCGTCAAAAATTTTATCAGCCATGTCGACGGCCTGAATACGAGTTTTGATGCTGTCGGCTACCTTTTCTTCATAGCCACTGTAGGTGTGGATTGCGTACCATTGACGAGTACTATCGTAACGATTCTTGTGTGCCATAGTTGCCTAGTTGTTTCCCATAATTAGTTTAAATAGATAGCTAAAACCATAGTCGAGGAGCAAAATTACAATGACGAAAAAAGCAGTAAACAGCAATAATGCACCAGTCATTCCCCATGTGCTGCGACGGTCTGGCCATCGTACCTGGCGAAGTTCGTACCATGAGCCTTTAAGGTATCGCCCAATAGGCGCGAAGGGGTTTTTGTTCTTTTTGGCTGGCTGGTCGTCGCTTGTTGCAACGGTTTTTTTGGCCTGCACCGCCGGCTTAACCTTTTTGGTAACTGCCCTGGCTGGCTTGCTGTCGCTAGCGCTAATGCGCGTCAATTTCGTTTCGCTGCCGCCTTTGCTGCTTTTTGCTTGTTTTGCCACAGTGGATTCACTCCCAATTTAAAAGCCTGCTTTACCGCAGACTGTCAAGTACTATACTAGCGCACCCCTGGCTGGGTGTCAAGACTCGCATAGCCTCGTCAACCACTATAGTGTGGTTCACGGTGCTATGCGAGTCAGGAGTGATGAGTCCTGGCTCGCCCGAAGCGGCGGCGTATGAGTGCGCCGAACCGGTAGGCTTGCAACTCTCAAGCGCGAGGTATTTTACTGAACACTTACGTCTCTTAATTATAGCATAAGTATTATCCGTAGTCAATACCTATCAAGCCATTGACTTTATTTATATTTATGATTAAATATAAATTGGTAGATTGCGGAACCTCCGCAGCATATCCCGTTAAGGAGGAGTCATGGCTAATTCGTTGGTCCAGACCAGCGCCTCATCGTTCGCGACGACGTGGAAGGGTCCGTTCAAGACGCTGATCGTTACACCCCATGCGTGGACGACCGGTCAGCCCCAGCCCCTGGATGACCAGTGCTACGAGTGGGTGCAGCTCACGCTGGACTTCGACGGCATCCAACACCTGCGATGGGTGCTGCTGCCACTGGACATGGCCCCGGCCATCGAGCCTGGCTATCGCCGTGTGGTGATCGAGGCGACGAACGACACGCTGGAACCTGTCGAGATCGACCTGGGCAATCAGTACGCCGGTGCCGAGTGGTATCGGCTCATCAAGCGCTAGTCGCTCGCCCCTCCCCTATACCTGCTCGCGGCCTCCAGTGGGGCTGCCAGCAGGTTTTTTATTGGCTACTTTTTGCTTGCTTGGGGCATGGTAAAGCCAAAGGTGGAACCATGGTTAAGGCGTGACGTCATATCGATAGTAACGCCTAGTTTTTTGGCAAGCTTGGCAGCAACATACAATCCTAGGCCGGTACCGCCAGTTTCACGCGTGCGGTAATCCTCGCTGCGGTAGAACTTTTCAAATATGTGCGCTTGGTCGGTTTTGCTCATGCCAATGCCCGTGTCTTTGACGCTAAACGTTACCATGTCGGCGTGTTTTTGCACACTAACGACAATTTCACCTTCTTTAGTGTATTTAATACTGTTAGTAACGAAGTTTTGGAGTAGCTCTTTGAGGTAAAGTCGACTAGCGACAACATTGCCCAACTGTGGTGCGAGATCAAGGTTGAAGTGGAGGCCTTTGGCTTCGGCCTGCGGAGCGTATTCGTTGTAAAGGTCATGAATGAGTTCACTCACATCAATAATTTCAGCGGCATCTGCCACGCCCCGCTCGGCACGGCTTAATGTACTGAGATCGTTGACCATTTTGGCAAGGAAGAGCACTTGGTCATGCGCAACATTTACATTGTCACTGAGCGTAGTGCGAGGGATGTCGTCACGGCCCATCATAACCTGCACATTACTGAGCGTGCCTTCAGCAATAGTAATTGGCGTGCGTAGTTCGTGGCTAACCACACTAATAAACTCATCACGCTCTTCTTCGAGTGATTTTTGCTTGGTAATATCGCGCAAAATGACGATATATCCATCATTGCCGTCAGTTTTGTGGCTGTCAGTGCTTCGAATGGGCGAATAGATAACACTTAGATGAAGGCGCTCACCCGAAATATTAGCACTTAAGTCTTCTCGCGCCTCGACACTTTTGGCAGCTCGGAAGTTTTTCACCAGTTTGAATGGCTTATCTTCGCCATCTACCAGTTGCACAATATCATCAATATGTTGGCCTTCGAGCCCGCTGTTGGTGTCAAGAAGGTTGAGGCTGGCTGCGTTATATACCTGTATAACGCCATTTTTGTCGGTACTGAGTATGGCATCGGCCAAGTTGTTTACGATAGTGGTGATGCGATCGCGTTGCAATAGCTCTTCAGCTTGGCTGCGCGTCAGTTCATTGCGATCGATTTCTTGGGCTTGGCTAAGTGTGACAGCAATGATGCCAATGATAAAGGTGGCAAGCATAGCAAGCAGGTTGGCAACTACATGGTTTTGGTCGTCTATATGAAGCAGGATGTCGCCCACTGCCGTTCCAAAAAAAGCAAGGATGCTCAGGCGGAGGCCATCATGTGAGAAATAAGCGTAGCTTGCGAGAAATAACACCATCCAGGTGCCAATAAATGGCATGCTAAACCCAGCCACGAATAAAATATACATCACAGTAAATATGTGGTAAGCAACCAATCGTAGGGCAGATATAACACGGTTAGGCGCCACCGCCAAAAACTGGTAAATGCTTACTGCAAGCCATGGAATAGCGATGAGGTAAAATACTTGATCGTTTTGATAACTATTTGACGCGATGGCACCAAGCTGAATAAGAATACCGTAAAAGATGAGAACAACAGGAATTAAAAAGCCCGCGAACCGAATGATTTGCGCGGTGCGTTGGTTGACGTTCGCCCCTCCCTTGTCCATTACGTTTTATTATAGCCATAATCGCTATAAATGCAACGAAGTTTATACGGTGGGCGTTTCACGCTTGAGCTGCTGACGATGAAGTTTATAGAGTGGGTCAACACTGCCGACGACTGCCCAAAAACTTGCTGAGTGGTTCATGTGCCTTGTATGGCTTAACTCGTGGGCAAGCACATAGTCAATCAGCTCATGAGGTAATTTCATAAGGGCAATATTGAGGCTGATGGTACCGGTGCTACTACAACTTCCCCACCTTCCCCCACTATGGCTGAACCGCACACGGTCGTAGATAAAACCATACTGTGAAGCCATGGTGGCGAGCCTTCTAGGTAAGTAGGCTTTGGCTTCTTTACGCAGCACTTTAGTGACAGTGTCACGAATCTGTTGCTGCACACCCACGTCTTCAAGCGAATGGTTATTTGGCAGCATAACGATAATTCGCTGGCGTTGTACGCTGATTTTGGGCACTGCCACCATGCCAGTAGGCACAATGGCAAGCTGGTGGCTCTTGCCTACTTGCTGGCCATCATAATAGTTTGTTGGGCCGCTACTGTGTCCAGATAGCGCTCGCAGCTCGTCGCGCGAACTAGCAACCATACGCTTGATGAAATACAGTGGCGTGTATGGTGGCGCAGTGGCAACATAGCGGCCGTCGGTGCCAATTCGAATGCGCACTTGCTTAGCTCGAGCAATGCGCCGCACCACGATTCCGCCAAATTCGGCATCGTGAATGGTAGACATAGGCAGTCCTTACCGCACAGTAATCGTGCGTGAGCTTGGTCGAGATTGAGTAGGTATGACCGGTCGCGATGCAGTATCGTCAGGATGAGATTCGCGGCTGAGGTGGCTTAACACAACTTTGGCTTGGCTGGCGTAGGTGTGCTTACCGCTAATGACAACCGGCTTTTCATCTGTATGTGGTGCGCTAAAGTCGCGCATAATTGCCTCAAACTCATCTTTACTCAAATGATTGGTCTTCATGGTTCGTGCACGGCCAGTAGCTTCATCTACCTGTACCCATACAAACAGTGGCTGGTAGCCTTTGCTGCGTGCCCAGCGAGCAAACTCCGTGCGACGAACTCTTGTATCGGAATTGCCCTCAAATACAAAAGTTTGATTGGTTTTTGCAATTTCGTTGACGACCATAGCGATTAATGCACCTGCAGCTGTCGGGTCCTTCGCGTGTGATTCTATAGCAAGGCTATCAATGTAGGGGGCGCCAAATGTCGAAGCAAACTTGGCAGCGAAAAAGCTTTTGCCACTCCCCGGAATACCTACCATCATAATCGCGTGCGGACGCGCCAGTCGTAACGATTTCATAATGCTTATTATACCAGTTTTTGTCTGGTTTTTTTGACACTTTTTGCCGCAGCACTCAAAATGCCTAGAACAACAGAGGTGAATTACAGATAAGCATAAGGAATATATAGTGGTAAAGATTATTGACAAAAAGTAAATATTTTGTTATAATGTAACCATTATATCGACATGAACGTGTAAGGAGGCTGGAGTCATGAAGAAACTAAAGACATTATTTGTGGGGGCTGTGGTAGCGCTCGCTTCGTTTGCAGGCTATGCCTTGCTTGACGGCGACACAACCAAAGCGATGAACCCATCAGCACGTGATTGCGATGGCAACTCAGTCATTTATTGTGGTGCCATTACACCATCAGAACTTAAGAGCAAATATAATGCGAATAAAACCGGTGATCTTGACAACGTGTACTCAAACTACGGTGTATCGAGTGGCATGATCAACGGCATGACGCAAAAAATGGGTAAAGTTACTCGCGAAGGTGACGTTGTGTATAACGGCAAAGTAGTCGCAACGAACACGTATTCACTTGGTCGTCACTACCGTGACGGTAGCACTAAGGTTGTCCTTGGTGGCCACACCTTCTGGAAGCGAAAGACTGGCGCCGGCTTTGCGTCGGGGGTTGATGCGATCGCAGCTCACCTATGGTTTGACGCCAAGGGCCAGTTTGTTGGCGGTGTTATGTATTCTTGCGGCAACCCGATTATTGCTACACCCGTGCCGGTACCGGTGTATTCTTGTGACAATCTGTCGGCCACCAAAATTACGCGCACAGAATACAAGTTCACTACCGCCGCAACCGCTAAAAATGGTGCGACTGCATACAATTACGCCTATGACTTTGGCGATGGCACTAAGAAAAACGGTGGTGCAACCATTAACCATACGTATGCAAAACCTGGCACCTACACCGCTACCGTTACCTTCCAGGTGAAGGTAGATGGCGCAGTGAAAAATGCACCAGCGGGCCACTGTTCTGTACAGGTAGTCGTTGCTCCAGAACCATGCCCCATCCCTGGCAAAGAGCACTTGCCAAAAGACAGCCCACTCTGCGTCGAAGATAAACCTGGTGTTGACATCACTAAGTCGGTCAATGGTAAAGAGCATGATACGGTTGCCGTTAACGAAAACTTCACCTATCAAATCGTCGTCAAAAACACTGGCAACGTTGCATTGAAAAATGTTGTTGTGACCGACAAGCAACCAGCGGGCGTGACATTTGTTAGCGCAAGCGAGGGCACCATTGCCAATGGCAGCTGGACACACACTTTGGCCGAGCTTAACGTTGGTGCAAGTAAAACCTACACCATTACCGCAAAGATCACCAAGTACCTCCCTGGCGTAACCAAGAACACCGCGTGTGTGGAAACACCAACTGTTCCTGGCGGTAACCCTGATGATTGTGACGACGCAACTACCGATACTCCTCACATGATTAGTGTTTGCGACACAACGACTGATACCATCATCAAGATTGATGAAAAGGATATGAAAGACACCTACACCACCGACCTGAGTAAGTGCGACAAGGTGACGGTATGTGATACGACCACTGGTCAAATCATTACCATTGTGAAGAACGACATGAAAGATACCTACACGACTGACCTCGATAAATGCGAAAAGATTGAGGTTTGCCGACTAGAAGACAAAAAGATTGTTGTTATCACAAAAGATCAGCTTGATGCAACAAAGTACTCGGAAGACAAAGCACAGTGTGCACCTGCACCTGTTAATCCAAAGGCTGAAACGCCAACTGAGCTCCCTCACACCGGTATTGTAGACGCCTTTGGCGGTAGCCTTGGCCTTGGCAGCATTGCTGGCGCTATGTACCACTACGGCGCAAGTCGACGTGAGCTTCGCAAAGCACAGCTCAAGCGATAATACGTTTTAGTCATCATGCAAATTACCCCGTCGCAATAGGCGGGGTTTTTGCTACGAGTTATTGCTAACGCCTAGGCAATTTCGCATGGAATTGCCATGAGGCAAATCACAGCACTGAAGCCGAAGACAACAATAGCGAGACGATAATACATTGATTTCATGTGGTGGTTTTGGTGTTTATATAATTACTGTGTGGTATTGTGCGCCGATAATAGTGCGTTGTCAAGCGTTACCATAAGTAAAATATAGATTGACTTTTGTAATTAAAAATGCTATAATATATAAGATGGATCCATTCGGATTCTAGAGCCGTACCCTACACTCGAGGAGGACAATCGTGTCCATACGTTCACATCGGCTGCTGGCAGCATTCTCTGCGCTCGTCGCTGCCGTGCTGCTGTCCAGCTGTTCCGGGCTCGCCATGTTCGGCGACTCCGTCAACCGTGCCTTCAACGGCATGCCGGCGACCGCCCAGTTCTTCGCCAAGGACGGGCACGTCATGATGACGGTCAAGGGCACTTCGCTGCGCGTTGCGCGCGACGATCGCTTCGACACCAGCAACAGCGACGGCACGAGCAAGAACGACTCGTCGGTGCTGATGATCAGCATCGGCAATTCGCATGTCAGCCACGTCGGTTCCACCATGGTGATGGCACAGGACGGCCTGGTCAAGGTGTCGGACAAGATTCCCGATGGCCAGTTCGACATCACCAGCACCCAGCGTGGCACGCCGTGGCTCAACGACCTGCGCGAGAAGTACCAGAACCTCTGGCAGGGCAAGTCCAAGACCATCATCATTCGGTCACAGGACGACATGCCGATCGCCATCTACGCCGGCAACGAGGTGGAGATCGCCGCGACCGACGTGCCGAAGTCGACGCTCTACCGCATCGACGGCAAGTACCTCTTCGTCTACAGGGCCAACCTCACGTCGTGTGACAACGACATCTGCGGGTAACACCGCAAGCCCATGGGGCATGCTGCTAGCTACACGCTGGCAGCATGCCCTACTTTTATTAGGCGCGTTTTTCGGCCAAGGCGCACAGTGCGAATAGGTCAAGATAATCAACAGCCATCCGAGTACCGCTGATAGTTTCGAGGTAGGAACTAAGTTCGCGTTTTACCTCGGCTACATAGCGCGCGTCGTCACGTACAATATCGGCAGCTTCTTGCATCCGAATGTAGGTCATCTCGCGTTCATCACCACTTACCTCTAGGCACTCGATTGGTAATACGTCTGCAACGCCACCGTCTGGTGTCGAAATAAGAATCTTAAAGTTCGCGATATCTTTCATCCACGATGTTCCACACGCTTCTTCACCAACCACTGGCAGGTTCAGGGCTGCATCGGCGCCAAGTGCTAGGGCGCGGCCGACTTCTTCGTCATAATCAACCACGTAGTGAACTCTGTCACGAAGTACAGGGTGGCTATCGACAAGCTGTAATATTCTGTGCAGCTCATGCTTCATGCCATCGTCGTTAGGGTGTGGTTTACCGGTAAGCAAAAAGTAACCGTCGTGTTCTGCTAAAATTCGCGCAAGTACATCGGGTTGCGTGAATGGCATATCGGGGCGCTTATAGCTGGCGAACCGTCGTTTAAAGTCGAAAGCAATCGCAGTATCAGGAATGTGGATAGGTTGACCGTATTGGTCTTCCCTGCCCGCGAGAATTCGGTTCATTTCGTCTTTCGCAGCTTGCTTTAGCTCACGGATAGTTGCGATATCGAATGTGCCGATAGCTGCTTCGTGGTTGGCTGTTGGTAAGCCGAATTCGTCGAGCACGCCTTTATCGCGGAATGCTTCGTATATACCTGGGTGTATCCACTTTTGTGAAATGCCGTTAGTGACGGCCTGGAACTCTACCCTACGGCCATCTGCATGGTAATAGTCGGCAACTTCTGCGTGGAGCTTACTGACGCCACTTTGGACGCCCGATACTTCGGCAGCTAGTAGGCTGAGACGCAGGCGTTTTTGTTCGTCGAACAATGCTGCAATCCAATCTTTCACCTCTTGGCTCTCGATATTTGGCATAACAAAATATTCAAACTGCGCCCATCCAAACTCTCCTTCTACGGCAGGAACAAGGGTGTGGTTGGTGAATAGTGTCTGCGCTTGTACGGTTTCGAGCGCATCTGCGAGGCTTGCACCTTGCGTTACGAGATCGTCAATGTGCGCAATGCTTAAGAATACTGTCGGGGCCTCATTCAACTGGGTAAATACCGGTTCGATGTTTTCGCGCTTTAGTGCTTTGTATCCACCAAACCCGAGTGCAATTTCTTGGTACAGTCGATGGTTTCCGCTATTTCCGCCCGGGTAGAGTTCACCAAAGTTTGGCTCCGTGACGGTAAGTATCCGTGTAGAACCTAAGTCTCGGCCAAATACATCTAAGTGCACGCGGCTATCGTTAGCCGTGCCAATGGCAACACTGCCAAGGTTTTGGTATATCCTATTCGGATCAGTCGAATCTAGTCGTTCGACCTGCCGGAAATCCTCGAGTGTTTGATGGCTTTCTTCAGTATAAAAAGGCGTAAGTACTACCTCGGGAATGCCCAGCTCTTCATACACTCTGCGCGTATCACCGGCTAGCACGCCCAAGCCACCGCCACCCTTAAGGTCGTTTTCTTCGCGGTCGTATACTTCCATAGAAGCATATACAATTGCGGCGTCCTTGCCGCTTAATCGTTCTTTGAGCTCTAGCAATTTTGCCTTATGATCTTCGGCGAGACCGTCTCGTTCTGTTAATACGTCTACGAACGCGCCAAATCGTTCTGTCGCTGCTGTACGTTCTGTACCTGGCATCTAATGACCTCCGTCTCTGTTATGTACGATACGTGTAATATTATACTCCAACTGTTGATTGTTGGTTAAAACAAAATACTGTGCAAATAATAAATTCTGCAGTAGAGCGGTTTTATTTAGTGACGGTAGCCTTGACGGCACTATATACGTCGTCTGGCGTGCCGTTTGCGTCTATCCGTATAAGATCATCGCGGTGCAAATTCTCTATAAATTCATATTTAAATAACACGTCTTCGAGCTTATCGCCACCGAGGTTTAAATGCTCTGAATCGGTATTGCCGCGGTGTTCAATTCGTTCACGATGCGTATCGAGGCTGCACTGTAAAATTATAGGCAAAATTGTCAGGTCTGGCATTTCGTTCCGGATTGCATCGAGCGTTTGCCATGTCCGTTCGGCACACATGTGTGTATCAATAATAACCGTAACACCGTTTTCTAGCTGTTTACGTACCAAGTGCCACATAACATCGTAAGCGAGTGGCGATACTTCATGAAAGCTCTTGTTGAGCGCTGGGCGCAGTGCGTCGTTAATAACATCAGAACTATATACGGGGTAGTTATATTCACGCGCTAGGCGCTTAGATACCGTCGATTTACCGGCACCAGCAAACCCACCAATAATAATTAGTTTTACAGAATTCATAGATGTACTATAGCAAAAATTACCTGTTAATTTTTGTAAGGAGCCGCAGGTTTGACACGTACTGTGCCGCGTTGAGGCCTTGGTGTGCACACATGTATGACATGTGCTTGTCGATGAACGAAAGATTGCCGTCATCTGAGCGTGGTGAATAAGAAGAAGCCGTGTTGTATGTAGTGTCATTTACCATGGCAATGAGTGCCTCGTGCGCGCTGACACCTTCTGGCGAGCCTAAAAACTCTTGTGCGCGTATTGTTAACTTCATTGTCATCGTCATGATACTACTTTCGGTAACGTTCTATATATGTTACTATTATGCGCCTTTATGCTCAATAAACCTAATTTATTGGCTGCTATCGCGAGAGAAGCTCAGCAGAAGCAGCGAGATATTCGCGCGTAATTGCTAAATCAAGCGGGCGTTTACCGCCGGAATTTTGTGGGTGTAATTGCCCTTCGGCGTCCCAAGATAGGTCTGGGTATTTGCTAGCGAGTGTTGGTAGATCTTCGCGAACAATGGCGCCGTTTAAGCCGCCGGCAATTGCTATGCCCGTTGCGTGTGGGTCGAGCCGGCTGTACGCCTCTGCGATAAATGGCTCTAATGCGGTGGTGTTCAAGCGCGTGCCTGTACCATGCGATGAATCGAACAGCACATAGTCAACGAGTTCTGCATGTTCTTTGAGTGACCTCACAAGCTGTGCTGGGCCGAGTAGTTCCATTGCAGGTTTATGTGCCTGTAAGAACACCTCTACTCCGGTTAATTTTACATCTTCGAGGTAACTCCATATATCCGGATTGGTATGCCACGGTAGCATGTCGAACTGAATGGCTTGTAGCCAAGGCTCTCCCCTACTGACGATTCGCCGCAAAAATGCATCTCGATACGCTGCATCGTCAACGTAGTCGACATCGAGATATGTTTGCGCTACGGCTATCGTATCGGTATGCGGTGTTTCTGGGCGGAGTGCGCCCTTAAATGCTTGCTCGCCCACCGGGTACCATTCGCGGCCATACCTGTTCTCAATATCTAAATATTGGGTCTTATGCACAGCCTTTATGCCGAGTGCTAATAACCTGTTATGGCCACGTAGCTCAAGGTCGCTGGCTATCAGTTCTAACTCACCTTGCATTTCGGGTGATGTAACTCCGCTCACACCTATATACGATCGTTTCATCTGCTCACTCATATGTAATTAGTATCTACGACACGCCAAATAATATCAAACATGAGCGACACGTACAGTTGCTAGTTAGCTAGCTAGCGTGCCAATACGGAGCGATTCGAGTTGCTGGCTTGCTGCGCTGCTATGTGGTCGTGAACCGAGCGATTCGCCGCTATCGGTGGTTTTGGTTTCGAACAACTTCGTGGCATCTATACCGCAGGCACGCTCAATGTCGTCGCCACCAGGGTGCCGTGGCAGGTAGGTGGTAAGATCGTATACGTTGCCATTTATAACTGCCCAGCAGTCAGATGGTGTATTGTGCGCTGCAACTTCACTCAGCGGAATCGCTTGCTGCTCGCTATTTGCACCGGGCGATGTGCTCGCAACTGGTGCGGGTGCCTCGGTAGGCTGAGCAGTGAGTACTAAATATGCCGCAACAGCTACTAAGATTGCCCCGGCTGCTGCTAGTGTGATGATTATTCCGCGCTTCATGTTATTCATATCCCCACTGTTTTTGCCATTGCTTCATTGTATCGATCTCTGATTGTTGCGTGCTTATAATGGCGGTAGCAAGCTGTTTTACCTCAATGTGCTTTGCATTTTCGCCGGCGAACTGTGCCATATCTATCGCCTGCTGATGATGTTCAATCATCTGCGCTAAATATTCCTTATCGAACGCCTCACCGTTCAGCTTACTGAGAGTATTCATCATTTCTGTCATGTCGCCAGCCATGTCCATGCCATCGCCACCATGGCTCATATGGCCTGCGTTCATTGTTTCATCGTATCCCCAATCGAGCTGCCACTGCTTCATTGTCGCAATCTCAATAGACTGCGCCTGCATAATCGTTGCAGCAAGAGTTTTTAGCTCTTCGTGGCTGGCCTGCGCTTGTGCTTGCTCCGACATATTCACCGCACCTTCATGGTGTGCTAGCATATCTGCTATAAATGCTTCGTCGAACTCGTCGCCTTTCAATGCCGCGTACGGGTTATTCGGTTCAGGTGTTGTCTGCTGTGATGTATTGGTAGCCGGTGCCGGCTTTACATCCGGTTTGGTGAGTGCCATAACCACTACGATCGTGCCTAAAATGGCAGCAGATACGATTAATATAATTGGTATGATCGATCGTTTCATTCACGCTCCAATGGTTATTAGTTCTACTAGCTATTTTAGCAAACAAATACACCCGCCAGTGAATAGCGGGTGTAGCAGAAGCTCGAGCAAGGTGCGATTAAACGGCAACCTTAGCTTTTTTCGGCTTCTTTACTTCTTTTCGTCCTTTATCTTTCGACATATAAATCCATTCTAGATAACGATATGCGTATCTGCTTATAGTATGCACCTAGTTTCGATTGCTGGCTATAGTAACTATCTTAGTTTGGATCTCTTTCAGTCTCGAATCGTCCATACGCGGGCCCTCTACGGTCGAAAAATAGCCCTTATATTCCTCGGTAAATTCAGTATGATCGCTCCAGACGTCTGTTTGGCTGGCGAGTGGACCATGGAATGGGTATAGTTTCGCATGTACGTACGCTACACCGGTACCTTCAAATACTAGACCAACTCTGTCGACACTTAATGCAGACTTAAGTAATGCAGATACCTTTTTAACCGCGAGCAAAAATTCAGTATATAACGTATCATCTAAATCGAATATATAGTCGCCGGGATTATGCTTTGGTATGACAACTGTTAATCCAGGTGTATTTGGAAATGGAGTCAGGAAGGCTAAGAAGTTTTCATCTTCCCAGACTCTATAGGCATCCATCTCGCCGCGAACTATCTTGTCAAAAATCGTATCTTGCATGTACCCATGATACCACTGTAGCTATGCGTGATTGCTATTTTATGCCGAGATTGCCGAGTACTTCGTACAGTACGTATGCAGGCCAGACGGCTGCCTTTAGAAGTGCGAGGATAAAGCCCCAAAAACTAGAGTCTTGATGGAAGAAATAGACTACTGCGCCGATCCACGCCATGAAGAGCACCCACCCTAGTGGGCCGTTGTCGATTGCTTTTGATTTATCGTATTTTGCCATAATTTTCTCCTATGTTTTTACTATACACCCCGATGTGTCCGAATAATAGCGAAAGATTTCGTGGGATAGCCGACCGCTGTTTTGCTCGCTGCCTATGGTAAATAGCGCTGATAATTCATATAATGCAAGCAACCGAGGGAGGTAAAATGGATTCAAAATCATCAAATCCGGCTTTTTCTCAAAAAGCTATATCGCGTTTTAGTGTCAATGAAGTAGATAGCAAGATGACCGTCGGCGGCAGTGTCGCAAAGACAGCGTACAGCCTCGTGCTACTCGTGACGGCGGCATTTTATGGCTGGTCACTATTGCCTCGTCTCGGCGATACTGTATCGCTCTGGTGGATCGGCGGAATTGCTCTCGCAGCAATGGTCACGGGGTTCGTCGCGGTATTTCGCTCAAATATATTTACGGTTACAGGTTACGCGATACTCGAGGGTGTGCTGATCGGTTTGATCTCTCGTCAGTTTGAGGCGGCCTATGACGGTATCGTTTTGCAAGCGGTCCTACTGACCTTTTCTACAACTATTGGCATGCTCGCGCTCTTTAGCTCTGGGCTCGTCACCGTCACCAAAAAATTGCGTTCCGTGATCTTGATCGCGACGGTCGGCGTGCTTCTATATCTCGTGTTTGAATTGTTGGTGGTATTATTTAACCCTGGCTTTGCGACAGTGTTATCGACAGGGCCTCTCGGCATAGCTATCGCTGCCGTCATCACGTTGATTGCAGCGTTAAACCTACTTCTAGACTTTGATTTCATCAGTCGTGGAGTAAAAGATGGTTTCCCGAAAAAAGCCGAGTGGTATGCGGCATTTGGTCTGCTCGTCACACTTGTATGGCTCTATCTCTCGATACTACGGCTACTTGCCGCTAGTAGACGATAGCAGACCATGAATCATCTGCGGGACTTGGTCTATCCTACTCTCTTACCAAAAATCCGTGGGAATCGATATCGAATGTCATTATAGGCGATTGAAAGCGTCATCAGTGGCAGAAAAACAAATACAAGCAGGATTATGAGACCCATAGTTTTGTTGGTATCGACAGCTTCGTACCCGAACTTGTTCAGGGTAGCCATAGTAACTGCAAACAATAATACCGGTGAGATGAGCGCGCTTACTACTATCGAGCTCTTGGACCAATGGTAGATTCCATTGATCAAGTAGTATCCGCCGACCAAAATAGCGGCAAGTTGCACCACAACCACTAAAAGTATAGGCATTAGCAAAGCCAAAGCAATTCCAGTCGTGCCATCATTTGGAGCTGGGGTTGCCAATAAGGACGATGGCAACGATATGGCTAATTGGCATAGGACTGCGATCATCGCGACTCCTAGGGTGGTGCCCGAAGTCCAGAGAGTAATCGGTTTATTGTCGAAGTCCATTCTCGTCATAAGATTTAGTATAGCGTATCCCAGATAGCGCAAGTATTTTTATCTACCGATAGTCACTAGCAAAAATGAGATTGCTAGTATTGCTGCAACCGGCGTCATAAGGTTGCGCTCTGCTTTGCTTCGAGAGATTGCATTCATGAAGATCCCGAGGAAGAAGTATGCAGTAAATACCCGCATGCCCATAGTGAGGGTCGTTGTGTCAGATACCATAGCGGCCAGTCCTGCCCTGGTCGCCAAAAAGGCTCCAAATAGCATGTATAAAACTATCGAACTGGCGCTTGCTACTCGGAGCCGAGCCGGCAGCTGCTTATACTGGCCACCCCAGGCGTAATGACCAATAGGCGCGCCAAATATCAGAGCGATTTGAAAAATTGTTAGTCCAAGTAGCGTTAGTAGTCCAAGAATTGCAAAAAATTCTGTCACAAGCGTATGATATCAAATTTCACCGTGACAATGCATCACGCTTTTCTTTGGGTCGAAAAGATTTCGGAGGTATGTTGCTCGGTTTCGATCTCATCTAGTTTTTCGAGAGTCGATTTGATCGAGCCGATGAGTTCTGCTTTCATCGCCGGAAAGTAGGGATTGTAGTAGAGCATATCGTGAAACAGCTGGGGGCTATCTTTCCCGGAGAGATATGCAACCTCAGTGATGGCGTTGAAGCTTCTGGTGGTGAGTTGGACGTTTGATAGCTCCATGCCCAGGATGATGCGCGCTATCGAGTATGTAAATGCCTGAGATAGAACCGAGTCTTTGTCGTGCGCCTCTGGCGTCGTGATGAGCATATCCAGGCCGAGATCTTCCCAGAGACCACGAACCTCTGCGGTGACGTCATCGGATACATTTAGCGGGCATATAGCAACCTGCAGGCCCGCCAATCCCCTGCTTGCGCTGTCGGGCCCGAACATCGGGTGTGAGGCGACGAGTTTTGCGTTTGGTAGGTTTTTTCGCAGCACATTTGCCGGGTGTACTTTAACCGAGCAGACGTCCATCACAAGTTGGTTGTCGGATATACATTCCGCAGCAGCTGCGACGACGCTATCGAGTGAAGAGATAGGCACGGCAAATATCACTGTATCGAATCGTGCTAAATCTTTAAGCTCAATTGATTTTTCGCGCGCAAGCGCCGCCCTAGCCTCTTCGCTCTCAATCACAGCTAGTTCAAACTTAGGCGCTAATAATTCGTGCAGCAATTCGCCAAATCGGCCGTATCCAACAATCGCAATAGTATTCATCAAATTATAGTAACAGTTATTGGGAGTATTCGTATCGGCAAGATCTGCTACCGTGTTACTATTCTTTTTGTTTGACCTACTAGTAGTTGTCTTTTTGGCACCAGTGAACACCCCCGGCTAAATCATACTCGCGAAAGTTGCTAGGGCACGATTGCGAACCCGGCAGGGCTATTTCTATCTCGAACCAGCCGCTTTCTATGTATACGTATGCCCCTCTGTATAGCCATCCCCCGTATGCGGTGACAGTGCTCGTATTGAGCACTGGTGTGTTTGATATATATGCCGCGATAGCTGAGTTAAATGTGCTTGAAACGGAGTATACTGCCGCATTAGTTGTTGCGTCGGCAACACAGGCACCAGCCGGAAACTGGCTTGTTGCCGGATAATCCGCAGCTTTACCGAGGCAAGCGTAACCAAGTATGTTTGGGAATATACCGTGTTCGGCCTCATGTAACCTTATTGCCTTTACGTAAGTGTCTAAAGCAGACTGGAGCTGCACTGATTTTGCCCTGGCCTGGATTCCATTAAATGCCACTATTGTTATTCCAGCCAAAATAGCAATAACGACAATTACTATGAGTAGTTCTACTATAGTAAACCCGCGGTTGCTGTCTGTATTGCGCATATGCTTTTAGTATAACACATCTCACTCTCCACACAACCTAATGTAGATTTTGCCCCTTACTGCTAAACTTTTCGATTACAACGTGGATTATTGACACGCAAAAAGCATTTGCGGCTAGTGTTAAAGATAGCTGCTAAGTTGTTTGAGGCTAGATATTTTGTTGGTCGCGGCGTATGGGTATCTGCCTCTTCTATCTATCAACACCGCGTTAATACCAGCTTTGTTTGCCGAAAGAATATCATTATCGTAGTTATCGCCTATCATCAACACTTCATCGGCAGTTAGCCCAGTTTCGCTCAGTACTTTTTGATACAGCCTGGTATCGGGCTTGACCGTTCCTTCGTTATACGACAAAATCATTACGTCAAACCACTTACTCAGATTGAACGCGCCATCTAAGCTCGAAAACCCTCTTTAAATGTATTCGAGAGCAACACTAGTTGGTAGTCCTTTTTTAATTCGTTAAGTACCTCGATGGTTTCGGGGAACGGTATTTGGGTTTGTGTTGAGCTAACAATCAGCGCAACGAGTTCTTGCACTAATTCGTCGGCGGGTTCTATGCCAAGCTCATTAAGTAGGTTGGTTATGTTTGGCGCTAGCTCGTTGTTATTTGTCATGACGTGGCGCTCAAACGGCTTCAAAAAAGCACGATCGCCAATTTGGTAGCCTAGCCTGTTTGCGAACGTAGTAAATGGGTGCGGGACCTGGCTATTTGTAAAAATAGTTCCCCAGCAATCGAAAATTAGTGCTTTTACCATTAGCTTAGTATACAAACAAAATAACTCGATGCGATAGGTTAACTGGATATATGGAAGAGCCCACCCTATAGGGCCGGCGGCGAGTAGTATGATGACTACTTGCGGGCTCTTCGGGTGGGCGGTGAACTACCAGGAGCGCCCCTGCTTTGGTCGGAGCTCGGACGGCAGCTCCTTGTAGGCGAGAGCCGCAACTATTTCAGCCAACAAGCTTGGTTGCGTCTTTGCCGAATCGTCTAGCTCTTGCCTCAGATAGCACAGGATAAACTTGATGTGAGTGTAATGTATCTAGCGAAAGTGCATAGCCGACTTCGTTTAAATCCGGTTCTTCAATCCCAAATAGATCCATCTCTCGTTTAGCTATCTCGAATAATTCACGGTGGTAATCTGCCGTATGGAGGGCAAGGTCGCCAAAAGAGCGCAGTTCATCTTCTGTCTGAGGGAGCTGCCCATATTTAGCAATATAAGCTTCGAGTATGTCGCTACCCTCAGGGTCGTGGCCAGTAAAGCCGTATTCATCAACAATCTCAACATGTGTACCTTCGGGGCGCTCAACAATAACTGGCTTTAGTTCACTCATAGTATCAATTACTATTGCTGAGAATGGTTATTTTGGCAAGCATAAGGCTTTTGGTGGTTCTTGTAAATGCGCATCGATACTAATTTGAGTCAAAAATTGTCAGAAAGAGTAGGCTCTACGCTAGCTGATTTAGCATGTTTAAAGCAATCGATGCATGTGCCGCTTTTGGTTGATCGATGACGGTGTACTGACCGCCATCGGTAAAAATGTTGCCACCATGTAGGTCACTTGCTAATGCTATTCTGACTCTCTCAGTCAAAGCCATGTCTAATCGCGCCCTGACTTCATCGACAGACGTGTCGTGCATTGGATCAAAGCTAATATCTTCTACATCCCCGTTTATACTCATTATCTCAGTAGAGAATAAATCATCAATAGAACTTCCCTTAGCGGGCTCAATGACGTGCACTATAGGAAGCCCTGCCCGCCCGGGTGTCATCATACTTACATGGCGCACAGCACTAATACCAATATTCTTTTTGCCACTCAGCTCACTGCTAAGGTAATTCATCGTCATGTATTCTGCCCTACATGCATCCTCGTCAGTAGAATCCTTAGGAACCACACCTTTTATGATATATCCGGTCAATGTATCTCTTACGACAAATTCTGATACTGATGGAACATCAATTCGCTGGAATCTGTTAGGCTTGTCTGTGCCTTCACCGGAAAGTGCGGTTACATCATCGTGTTTCAACATATATTTAATGACGCCTAGTAGCTCATCTAAGTCATCGTACTGCAGGTCTGGTGCAGGGTGCCGTAACTCGCCCCTGCTAAAATCATGTTGATTGAATGACATTATTTATATATTATAGCACAAAATGTACAATTATGCAACTATCTAAACAAAAAAGACGATTTCTCGTCACTTCATGAATAAGCACCTTGGCGGGCTCTTATGGACGCATTCTGAATCTAATTAAGGACGATTTCTCAACGCGGCGATAGCATCTTCTAAAAACTTATCATCGAAATTATTCACTACGCGAATATCAGCTAAATCAATTATCGCGCCCATGTTAAGACTGTTCTTGTCCTTGGGATCACCGGTCAGCTGTATTGCATCACGTGCTAGCATGGCCTCTACGCTCGATGGCGCGTCTGCACGGCCGCGCTCAACTAGTTGTGCGAATCGCTTGTCATGGTCTGCATCAACGTGTAATACAATGCCCTTGAGTTGCTTGACTCTCTCAATTTCTGGTAGTCGTCGCAGACCGTCTATAGCTAGACCGGTGTGGTCACCTTGTTTCTCCTGATACTCTGCAAACGCGGTATCTGTTATAAACGTTGAGCCAAGCCTCTCTTTTAGCAGTCGCGCTGCTTCATCGGGATGTAAGTCTTTTAGATCTGGATGCTCTGCTTTTACTCTTCTTAAGATTTCACTAGCGCCGTACGTGAGATAACCTTGTCCCCGTAGAAATGCCGTAAAATGGCCTTTGCCAGTCCCGTCGAGGCCGACTGGAGCTATAAATTCAGGTAGTTTCATTTTTTCGTGAGCTGTCATGATTCTATGATAACAAAAAGCCTCCGTAACAGAGACTTTTAACACAGTGCTTATGCTTGGCAGCCCCTAAGTGCAATTTAAGTATTTTTAGTGCTCAGCCTCAGAACTTCTCTAGCGGTCTGCTCATGTTCCTGGCCACGTTTATTAACTCGTGTGGTACGCCCCGCAATGTCAGTGTAGTCACGATGCTAATACGCCTATAGTCGTTTAGTAAGTTTCGTGTATATCAGTGCGCCAGCTAACAATAATCCAAGCCCGCAAAATATCCACTGCACGGGTCTGCGCAGATCGCCCATAAACAGATGCTGATAGGCTATCTTCTCACTTGTATCGCACGACAGGTGGCCACTTGCCAGTTTGTTAAATTCTAGTAGTTTAGTCATGTAGCCTATAGGGTAATATGTCACATCGTTAATCTTGACGGGCTCAGTAAAGAACGTGGACGACAACTCGATTCTTTCACCGTCATTAGTGATTGAATAGCAGACTGTGTCTGGTGACCGTGCATAAATGATAGGTTTAGCATACTCACGGAACGGTGTGTTGTAGTTAACTTCGCCTGCATAGAGCAACTCTACCTTACCCGGGATGAAGAATGTGAACAGCAACGCAATAAAGATTGGTATGCCTACGATAAAGTAAAATTTTCGTGGCGGCCACGAGGGCGAACGCGGTGAATCCTTATGGTTGAGTAACCTGACCCGCACTTTGCTATTATAATTTGCCATTCGCGCTAATTTTCCCGTTTATGTTTCTTAGCACTATTATGGCATACTTTAATCCGGCTAAATAGTACGGTAATCGTAGCTAACACATTTTTACATCACTCACTTCACGAACCTTTTTGCTTTGCAAAATACGGTTCGATGTATAAAACTTTGCCATAGAAAAAAGGCTACGCTGGGTAACCTTTTTTCTATGGCGGGGGTGATAGGACTCGCCCACGTTCCGCGGGCCCAGAACTTCTGCCGCGGCAACATAGTTACCAGGTGAAGGTTCTCTTGCGGATTGTCGCGGGCAATCCTCACCCCCAGCCATCTTCGCTTTGCGAAGTGATTGTAGATTCGAGCATTAAAACTGAAGCCAAAATAAATACGCCAGGCAGGCTGACGTTATTATTTTGGCAGGGGCTTCAGGATGATTATCGAACCTATTGTGGTGTAATATAACTTCCAAAGAAAAACAGGCCAGTTGTTCGATACCTTAAATCAGATATCAGTGACACTGGCCCAAGTCACTCGCATGATTGATCGGATTACTCCGTCTCAGGGATGCGAACCCTGTGGTGTCCTACTGCTTCTCGACCTCGATGACGTAGATGCCGAGACGCTCCTTGTGCGCGGGATAGATCTCACGCAGGAGCTGGAGTGCGGTCGCCTCGTTGTTGACCTGCGGGACGATCTCTCGCCACGGTTCGGTCGCCAACATGTCAGCGAAGTTGTCGTAGACACGGATCGACTTGATCCGCACCACGCCCGAGGTGTGACCGGTTTCGAGCTGCAACAGCTCACCAGCCTTCAGGCGCTTGATGTTGTCGTACCCGACACGAACCTCCAGGGTCTTGCGACCCGACATGATCGCGTC
>APMI01005320.1_pt1 | contig 42107 bp, 33 predicted proteins | sample 667938 | NCBI WGS metagenome assembly APMI01 (sample SAMN01084076, study PRJNA167559) | wastewater metagenome | biome: Wastewater | place: Denmark: Ejby Moelle, Odense | collected 2011-11-28
ACAGCCATATCGTCTTTGCATCAGGCACACGATCCGAAAGCCCGAGCCCGAGGAAACGCATGAACGAGAGCCGGTCATTGATCAGATACTCGGTGCGCTCGTCCGACAGCGTGTTGATCGTCTGGATCAAAAGGATCTTGAACATCATCACCGGATCGACGGGCGGACGCCCGCCTTTGCTCCCGTCGCTGTAGGAGAGCGCCGCATCAAGCTCTTGCCGGAACAACTCGAAATCGACGGCTCGCGAAAACGCTTCAAGCTGATCGCCGAGCCCGCTCAGACGAGACAGCCGCTCATCAATGTCAAAGAAACCCGGCTGATCCATGTCAAATCCCCAAAACCGCGAAAGGGGACGGAATCATAAACCACCGCTCAAAACCAGAGGTTCTTCGAACCGTCCAGCTTGTGCCTGGTTAGCGATCGCGTCGGTTGCGCGAGCACATCTGGTAAAGACCGGCACTAGCCGGTCAGGCTAGCGTGTAAGCCGTTTTGACAGTCGTGTAGAACTCGGCGGCGTAGCGGCCCTGTTCACGTGGGCCGAAGCTCGATGCCTTGCGGCCTCCGAACGGTACATGGAAGTCCACACCTCCAGTCGGCAAATTGACAAAAATCATGCCAGCGTCGGCATTACGCTTATAGTGCGTCGCATGTTTCAGGCTGGCTGTGCAGATACCTGAGGACAGTCCGAATGCCGTATCGTTCGCAGTCTCCAGTGCCTCCTCATAATTCTTGACACGAATGACTGCCGCGACAGGACCAAAAATCTCTTCGCGGCTGATGCGCATGTCGTTGGTCGCCTCGGTAAACAAGGCGGGCTGCAGGAAGAAGCCGGGCGTCTCACGGTTCAGCCTTTCGCCTCCACACACCAGCTTCGCTCCCTCCTCACGGCCTATGGCAATATACCTCTCGTCCTGGTTGAGTTGGTTTTCATCCACCACCGGACCGATATGCGTTCCAGCCTTGAGCGCGTCGTCGACGACGAGGCTCTTAAGCTTTTCGGTAACTGCCGACACAAAGCGATCGTGGATGCCTTCGGTCACGATCAGCCGTGAGGAAGCCGTGCAGCGCTGGCCGGTCAGGAAGTATGCGCCGTTAACGGCGCAGTCGACCGCCACACTAACGTCCGCATCATCGAGCACGACTAGCGGATTCTTCCCCCCCATCTCGAGTTGGAACTTTCTGCCGTGTTCGACGCAAGACGCCGCTACACGCCGGCCTGTTTCCACCGAGCCTGTGAAGCTTATGGCATCGATGTAAGGACTGTCGAGCATAGTCTGGCCGACCACTGAACCCCGGCCCATCACAAGGTTAAGTACGCCCTGTGACAGCCCCGCTCTGTGGAGGATGCCAACCAGTTCCCAAGCGCAGCCAGGAGTGAGATCTGCCGGCTTTAACACCACAGTGTTGCCGTAACAGAGCGCCGGCGCGATTTTCCATGCCGGGATTGCGATTGGGAAGTTCCACGGCGTGATGATACCGATCACGCCGACCGGCTCACGCGTCACGTCAACCCCAACACCCGGACGCACAGAGGGCAACGTTTCGCCGGCTTGCCGGAGAGTCTCCCCGGCAAAGTAATCGAAGACTTGGGCCGCGCGAACCGTTTCGCCGACTGCCTCAGCCAGCGATTTGCCTTCTTCGCGCGACAAAAGTCGGCCGAGCTCTTCCTTGCGGGCAAGTATTTCGTCGGCCGCCTTTCGCAACACAGCATGGCGCTCCAGAGGACTTGTTCGTGACCAGGAGGGGAACGCAAGTTTCGCAGCGGCGATGGCCGCTTGGGCGTCTGCTCGTGTCGCGCGCGCATAGGTGCCGACGACATCGTTGGTGTTGGAGGGGTTTATGTTGGGCGCGGCTTCGCCTTCGACCCAAGCTCCATCAATCAGGTTAGCATGCAAGGCGGTCATGGCGAGGCAGGTTCTCCATACAGCATTTTTTTGGGATTGCGAACTTCATTGGATCCACCAAGTCGGCCCTCGCATGATTAAGAGAGCGTCAGAAAGGCGTGATCAGCGTATCCACAAGCTTTCTAAAGATATTTTTTCAAGTCGTTCTTCTTTATCTTCCCGTTTGGAGCGACCGGCAAATCCTGCATAACGATAATCTGTTGCGGTAATTTATACTGAGCCAAGCGGCTCTTCAGGAAGTTCTTGATCTCATCTTCCACGCACTGCCGTTTAGGTAACATTTCCACGAAGGCTATTATTTCTTCATTCCCCTCCACACGCCGCCCAACCACGGCGGAATTAAGAATGCTGGGATGTGCATTCAGGGCGGCCTCGACTTCCGGAGGATAGACATTGAAGCCGGAGCGAATGATCAACTCCTTTGATCGGCCTTGGATAACGAGTTCGCCCTTTTCGTTGCGACTGACGATATCGCCGGTGTGAAGATAGCCGTCCTCGTCAATGACTTCGGCAGTCGCTTTCGGCTGACGGTAGTATCCCAACATCACGTTGGGCCCTCTCACCAGCAATTCTCCCGGCGTGCCGTCTGGTACATCGCGACCGTCAGGCCCCACGATCCGTACCTCTACCCCCTGAATCGGAGGGCCAATGTGGACGTCGTCGGTTCCGATCGCGTAGTGAGATCGGCTGATTGTCGGCGACGTCTCAGTCAATCCGTATCCGTTCTGCAAGACAACGCCAAACAGCCTTTCGACATTCTTGCGCAACGACAGGTCGAGCGGCGCTGTACCCGTGTAGACGTACCGGAGATTGTTTGGGGTGAGCTTTTCGCCAGTCTGTTCGACATGTGCAACGACCCGTGCCAGCATGGCTGGTACGGCGTTGAAAACGGTCAACTCTCCGCCCCGTACAGCATCCAGTGCCTCCTGTAGCGAAAATCGTGGCATGATCTTCATACGCGCGCCGGCGTAAAGCATGCCTTGCATCAACACGAGCCCATAGGAATGAGATATAGGCATGACGCACAGGGCGACATCATCGGGAGAGAGAGACTGTGTTCGTCTTCCCCTGCTGGAGACGAAAATCAGATTGCGATGGCTAAGCATGACGCCCTTGGGGCGCCCCGTTGTGCCGGTGGTATATACAAGAACGGCAACTTGCTCTGCTGGTCCCTCCTGAACGACTTCCGGCTGGCTGCTCTCATTTAAGGGACCAACCGCTACGTTGCCGATTCCAGTAAACTTCTGCACATCGGCGTCGCCGTCTTCCGCATTTGGCTCAGACGCGATGGCATGGGTGCGAAATATGCGCCGAGGCTCGCAATCCTCTTCAATAAGTGAAAGTTCATGCTTGCTAAGACGGGCGTTAGCGAGCACCGCCCATGCATCCAACCGGCTTGCCGCATACAGTAGAACAATAGCCCCGATAGAGTTTTCGCAGATAATCATCACCCGATCACCTGGCCGAACCCCTAGTGCCCGCATTTCAACTGAGACAGCTTCGACCGTGTCGATCAGACGGCGGAAGGACCAATCGATTCCGTTTTCGTCCGTAAAGGCTGTACGGGAGTCGCCGAATGTCGCTCCTTCCTCCAAGATCTTATGAATGCGACAAGGTAACTCGGCCAAAAAATCCAATCCCAACCTCCCAAATTCCGACAATCTCATCGCAACAAGTGGTATAGCCAATTTGGTCGTCCAATTGCCGGCTGTCAAGCAGATACTGGTTCCGCCGGCAGGATTCCCAGTCAGACATGACTGTTTGATTCCAACCGGCTTTTCCGCTGCGCAAGTATTCCAGGAACTTCTGTCGCCCTCGTCTGGACGTTCTGCATCAATGCCTCTACGCGGCGTCAGGCGCGACGAATAGGTCGTCGCGCCTGACGCCTGGGAGGATTCTATGTGGTGTTACGAACTGCCGTTCTTTCCGAACATATTCTTCCAGGCTTCGGTACCGGGCTTCGCTTCCCATTCTTTGCTGTCGGACAACGTGTCTATCCCCGCGCGAACTCCCGGGCGGTCTTTGATCGCTTGATACCAACGATCAATGTTCGGGTAATCTGACAGGTCGCGACGGTGCAGCTTCCGCGTGCGTACCCAAGGGAATGTACTGATATCCGCGATGGAATACTCGCCTGCGAGATATTCAGATTCGCCAAGGCGCTTCTCGAGAATATTGTATATGCGACCAACTTCGCGATCGTATCGTTCAATAGCATAGTCGATCTTCTCAGTCGCATACACCATGAAATGATGTGCTTGGCCTAGCATTGGGCCCATGGTTGTATTCTGAAAGACGAGCCACTTTAGCGTATCGTAGCGTCTTTCCAGATCCTTAGACAGAAACTTACCAGACTTTTCTGCTAGGTAGAGCAGAACAACCGCAGATTCGAAGACCGCGTAAGGTTTTTTGTGCGGGCCATCGTGATCCACGATGGCCGGCACCTTGTTGTTTGGATTGATTCTCAGGAATTCCGGTTCAAACTGCTCACCTGCGGTTATGTCAACCGGAACAACACGATACTCCAGGTCCAACTCTGCAAGCATTATAGCGGCTTTGTACCCGTTGGGGGTTGGCCAGAAGTATAGATCAATCATCGTAGGGAAACCTCTATCCGACGATCTTTAGCCCTGCGGGCTTGTCTACGATAAGCCCAGGATTCAACATCCACTTCGGGTCCAGTTCGGTCTTGGCAGCCGCTAGCACGCGGCGGAACAACGGGTCGACTTCCTTGTCGTACCAAGGACGGAACGATTTTCCGACAGCATGGTGGTGTGTGATCGTGGCGCCCAGCTCAACCAGTGCGTCAGACGCCACGTCGTGGAGCATCGAATATGCTTCAAGGCTATTGGCATGCGTCGAAGGAGCCATAATCGAGTAGTAGGGGGCCGGACCGTCCGGATACAGGAAGGAGAATCTTCGGCAGACGATGCCGCCGCCAAGATGTTCCTTTTGGGCCGTCCGCACACGACGCATGATCTCGGTATCGATTTCTTCAAACCGATCCCAAGTATAGGCGGTTTCGAACGTGAAGCTGACGATCCCCATCGCAGCGCGCGTATGCATCAGCCGGGGCAAATACCTGAACTGGTGGCGCCAGCTGCCTTGCGGCCCGCTGCGACTGGTCTCCAACGCGTTGTCCGCGGTGCCCGCGCGCTGCTTCACGACGCCACCGAAGTCCTTGCAAATTTCGAGACCACGATCCAGCCATGCGTCCACCGGATGGTCCGCGGATTCGAAGCCCAGTAGCAAGACGGACTCGGTGCCGTCGCCGGCGCCGTAGAATTTGGCGTCCTGCTCGTCGAGATAGCGAGCGTTCGCAGGGAACAGTCCCGCTTGCGTGATCTGACGCACAGCCTTCGCGGGCGATGTCACTTTAACTGCCCTCCGGGCGTGTCGCTGGCGTTCTGCCTTACGGATTGATTTCAGGCCATGGTTCCCGTCACAGCTTTCCACTCCGCGATCGCCTGAAGGCGGTGCAGGTGAACCTGGAATGCCGAGCGTTGTGAATTGGGTGGAACAAAGAGATTTCTGAGGGCTGAGAAGATCGAGACGAAGCGTTGCAGACTTCCCGGCGATCGGAACCGCTGCATTGATCGCTCTCGCTTTCGCAATGGCACGTGCGAATTCTCGGCGCGGTTGTTGAGGCCCTTGTGCGATCGATGATCGACATTCGGCATGATCTGGCGACGCGCCGCACCATAGGAGCGCAACTTGTCGGTAATCATCCGCTTCGGTGCGTGGCCCTGCTTCTTCAGAAGCCGGGTCAGCAATCGCTTGGCGGCCTTGGTGTTGCGGCGGTTCTGGACGATCTCGTCAAGCACATAACCATCCTGATCGACGGCGCGCCACAACCAGTGTTTCCTGCCGGCAATGGTGATGACCACCTCGTCCAGATGCCACACGTCATTCCGGCTGGGCTTCTTGCGATGAAGGCGACGCGCATAGTCTGGGCCGAACTTCTTTGCCCAACGGCGGATCGTTTCATAGGAGACGACAATGCCGCGCTCCAGCAGCATTTCCTCGACAAGACGCAGGCTCAGCGGAAACCGAAAGTAGAGCCAGACTGCGTGTGCGATGACCTGGGGAGGGAAGCGATGGCGCTTGTAGCTGATGGGCGAGGTGTTCATGCATGTGCGTCTATCGCCATGCTCCTCATAAGCCGTTACCGTGACATCGCCCCTGAGCGCGAAGCGTGCCGTCCGCACCGACATACTGATTGGGCATGTCGCCAGCATGCGGTCCACCATCCGCCTTGTATCCGTGCTTTGCATCCGTTGGATTGAAGTGGCCGCCCGCAGATTCATGCCCAGTCGCGGGATCGCAGGCTCCAGTTTCGTGGATGTGAAACGCGACCCACTGACTCGGTGGCAATCCCGTAACCTCAATCTCGATCAGGACACCGTCGGCTGCACCCGACAAAACCTCGAGCATCTGTGGCGCGACGAACTGCGCGGGCTCGACGTCACCGTGATCGCCGGCGCAGCCGTCATCCACCGCGACGGCTACGATAACGTCATGGTCGCGATCTCGGCCGGCGAAAGCCGGATACTTTATCGCGAGCGCATGCCGGTCCCGGTGTCGATGTGGCAGCCTTGGTTGGCCTGGGCAGGTCAGGGCGGAGGCGCTCAGGCGCACATGTTCGCCAATCCTGTCGTCAAATTCGAGGGCGCGCGGGTAGCGCCGTTGATCTGCTACGAGCAGTTGATCCTCTGGCTGGTCCTGCATTCGATGCTGCATTCCCCCGACATCATCGTCGCAACCGGAAACGGTTGGTGGACCGCCGGCACTTCGATCGTCGCCATCCAAAAGACCAACGTGGCGGCCTGGGCCAGGCTGTTCGGCCTGCCCCTCGTCATGGCCTTCAACACCTGAGAAGAGGAGATACTGGCATGGTCGACGCCGCCTTATCCAGCAATGTGCCGATCCCACTCTGAAACCGGCCATCGCCGAGCGGTTCATCGAGAAGGCGGGATCGCCCGATCCGCTGTCGGTGACGGTCCGATCCGGTGAGCGCGTCATCCTCGTGCCGCCCGTAAAGAACCCCGACGCGGCAATGGCGTTGATCCGTCAGCATATAGGCAGCAGCGTCGTGCGCGTTGGCATTACGCAGTATCCGGCGGGTCTCGGCATCAAGGACCCCTCCGAGTTGAAGCCGGACCTGATCGACGCCTGCGAGAACATCCGCATGAGCACGGCGCTGTTCGGCAAGGTCTACCGCATCGTTACCAAATAGTACGGCAACCCTGTTGAGGAAGCCTTCGATGACGCAATCATCGCGTGGCAGAGCGGATATTTCGAGGGCAGAGCAGTGTTTCGCGAGCCCGAACCGGGCGATATCAAGGTCGCGGCGCCGAAAACAGAAACATCGACAGGCGGAAGGCAGGTCGCCCCTGAGCTAACCGAGGAAGAAATCGGCGATCCGAACAAGGCCGGAATTCGCATCGATCTTTCGGGGATCGACGCAGGGAAGCGATAGGCGGCAATTCATTGAATCGTGATTGTTTCAGCATTGAAGGTGTCGTATATGATACCATATGAATGTGGAAGTCGAAGTCTATGAGGATGAACGAGGATCCCGGCCCTTCGATGAATGGTTCGATCAGCTGCCCGCCGCGCATGCCGCAAAGGTAACGACTGCAATCATTCGGGTTGGAGTGGGTAACCGATCCGGGTTGAAACCTGTTGGACAAGGCGTGGCCGAATGGCGGATCGATTGGGGGCCTGGCATCCGCATCTACCTCGCCTTCGATGGAACCAGGCTTGTTATTCTGCTCGGCGGTGGAACGAAAACGCGCCAGCAGGCCGATATCGCCCAGGCTCTCGATCGATGGGCGGATTACAAACGCCGCAAGAAGGCCAAGGAGTGAGAACAATGGCATTGTCCCGCAGTTTCAAGGAGACCGTGAAGGCGCGCGCGGAGCGCGATCCCGAATTTCGTACCGCACTTCTAGGAGAAGCGATGGAGGCCTTTACAGCCGGAGAGCCAGATACGGGAAAGGCGCTGATCCGCGACTACATCAATGCAACTGTCGGTTTCGAGCGGCTTGCCGAAGCTGTCTCAATCGATCCCAAAAACTTGATGCGCATGTTTGGTCCGCGCGGCAATCCGCGTCTGGTCAACCTGTCCGCTGTTCTTCGCGAACTCAATCGCCGCGAGGCGGTTCATTTCCGGGTCGAACCAGAGCGGCTGGCCAGCTAACAGGCAGAATGAGTTCTGATAGCCCTGCATCACATGTCATGTGATGGCGATGTTGAAATGTCGCGTTGTACGCAAAGTAGAAATGTCGCATGGGCATTTTGGCAGGGGTGCGGCCAGTTAGTGATGCGACAGTGAAGCGGTTTCTTGGCACCGGCCTGAGCCCCCGATCGGCCGTCAGCTGGTTCGGGTTGCGCAGCCCGATCGGAGGCGATCCAGTCAAGCTCCCCCGGCTTTAGCTTTCTCACCCCGATTGCGACACAGGGGCGGTAGGCAGCTTTCGACCGCATCTTGGCCATTCATGGCAAGCAGGAGAGCATGAAAAACCTGGGGGCGGGGCGGGTCTTGAGATAGCCTGGCCCCATGTCTGACGCTGCAATGTCCGTCGTTTATCGGCTCAAGGTGAGCTTGCGCGGCATCTCGCCGATGATCTGGCGCCGGCTGCTCGTTCCTGCCGGAATGACGCTCTACGAACTGCACCGCGCGATCCAGATTGCCTTTGGCTAGGAAGATTACCATCTCCACGCCTTCAAGCTGCACGGCCGTCGCTACGGCACGATGTGGACAGCAGGCGAGACTATGATGCCTTGAAGCGATCCATCGCAGAAAGCCGTTGCATGAGAGGCTCCGCTTCGGGCCAGCGATAAATGTCTCCGCGCAGAAACCGCAGTTCGTCGTCGAGATTCTCCTCGGCGATTTCGACCCACCAGGATTTCGGGCGACCGTCACTGCCGTCCGACCATCGATATCCGCGCGCCTTTAGATGGTCTTTCATCTCGAACGGGCTGTTCTCAGCCCACACCCGAACGCGGAGACGCTGGCTAGCGGCGTGGAGCTCGGCAAAGGGCGGTTACGTCGCTGCCAGCAATTGGTCTCGCAAGCACTTCGAAGAGGGCGTGGCAATCATCGGTCGCGCGATGTCCGTCATGGAACAGGCCTGATTGTCCGACGAGATAACCGAGTTTGTTGCCTTCGAACCCGTGATCCGCCCAGCAGATTTCTGTCACCGAGCAGGCCCACGGCTTTGGGATGAACGATGGTGATAGACGTTCGCAAAACGGCCGGTCGAACCCGGCATTGTGGGCGATGATGAGATCGGCCGGCTCGATAAGGGCATCGAGGGCGGAGAGATCCACCACCTGTCCAGCCACCATCTCGTCGGTGATACCCGTGAGGCGGGTGATCTCCGCCGGTATCGGACCTGATGGTTGCCGTAACGCGCTGAAGACGCCCACAACGTCGCCGATCACCCCTGCATCGTCATAGGTGAAAGCGACCGCGCCGATTTCAATCACCTCGTCGCGGGAATGGTTGAGACCGGTGGTCTCGACGTCGACCAGGACGGCAAGGCGCGGGAATCTGCTGCTGGCGCGATCGATGACTGGACGGGGCGCCAGCTTCCGCAGAACCTTGAATCGCCCGGTGTCTTCTAGCCGCTGCGCGAGATCATCCTCAGTCCCAAGTGCAATATTGGGCTGTTGCCGGCCTCGCCGCACCGGCTCGATGCGTCGAGGTGTCTCCCTGTACCCAGGGTCAAGATCGAACAGGTCGAACTGTCCAGAAGGTGCGTTCATCAAATCATCCGGTAAGTAAGGCAGCGATCGTTAGTGATACGGTATATCGGATCACCCAGTATAGGCTATTCTACTGGCGCGCTTGTGCACTCTCCCGACAGGCGGGAGCGTCCGCGCGGGACAATTCTGTCCGCGTCCAAGGGATTTCGAGATTGAGTGTCGCTTTCACCAAAGAAGACAGTGCCGAAACCGCTTCGGAAACCATGCTGCCTGCCCGCGCGATTTCCGCAGAACCAAACCTTGTCACGGAAGCGGGACTGCAGGCTCTGGATTTGCAGCTCAACCAAGCCAGACAGGCCTACGAAGCTGCCAGCATAGTCGAAGATGTCAATGAACGGCGCCGGCAAGCAGCGATCCCGTTGCGCGATCTGCGCTATTTCGCGGAACGAGTTCGCACAGCTCAGCTTGTGCCTAACCCGACATCGACGGAAAGGGTTGCCTTCGGAAGCACGGTCAGTTTCGCTCGAGACGACGGGCGGTTGCAGAAGTATCGAATCGTGGGAGAGGACGAGGCAGATCCCAAAGCCGGATCAATTTCCTACGTGTCTCCCGTAGCAAGGTTTCTCATGGGCAAAGCTATTGGAGATGTTGTGAGCGTGGGCGACCAGGAGATCGAGATCCTGGCCATCTTCTGAGGGGTGACCTCGCCGCCACACGAACCCGCTGGCTCCCAGACCACTCGCCACCAGCGAAGTTCCCGACAACGACCGCAGCCGTCCTGCTTTCGTATGCCTATGCGACCGAATGAGCGATGGCGGGTTGAGCTGGTATCGGGCAATGGCTATCTGGTGCCAACCGCAAGCGGGTCCTCCGCGAAGACAAGGCACATCTCGGCATGATCTCAGAATTCCTCGTCACCCATTCTGGTGGCTTCCATGCCGACGAGTTGCTGTCCAGCGTCATCCTGACCCGGCTTTTTCCGCAGGCTCGGCTGATCCGCAGCAGGGCGCCGGAATGGATCAGGGCCGGAGCAGACCGCATCGTCTATGATGTGGGCGGCCTTTATGACGCTACGGTACGGGTATTCGATCATCATCAGCGCGGCGCGCCGCTGCGCGAGGATGGCCAGCCATATAGTTCGTTCGGATTGATCTGGAAGCATTATGGCCGTGATTATCTTGTGGCTTCGGGCCTTCCCGAAGCTCATATTGAGGCAGTTCACGCCTCGTTCGATACGAGCTTTGTGCTCCCCGTCGATCTGGTGGACAATGGTGCGTTCAGCCCCTCGGGGCCGCTGGCAGGGCTCACGCTGCCAGCTCTGCTGGAAACCTTGAAGCCGGTTTTCGACGAAACCGACCCCGCAGCCGAAGATCGCGCTTTCCATGCTGCCCTGACGATCGCCCGCAGTTTTGTCGAGGCGAGTATTGCCCGCAGTGCCGCAAAGTTGCGGGCGGAGGCTGTTGTGCGGCGGGCCATCGAGGCTGCAGGGCAGGGGCGTGTTCTGGAGCTTCCCATGGGCATGCCGTTCCGTCCCGCTATCGTGAAAGCAGGCGCCGACCATCTGCTGTTCGTGGTCCACCCGCGCGACAAGGATTGGTGCCTGACCACGATCCGCCGGGCGGACGAAGGGTTTGAGGCGCGCGCCGATCTTCCCGCGGCCTGGGCAGGGCTGACCAATGGCGATCTGGAGGCGGCATGCGGTGTGGAAGGTGCGAGCTTCTGCCATAATGGCCGCTTCGTCGCCGCTGCCAAGACCCGCACAGCGGCTCTTGCCATGGGTGAATTGGCGGTACGGGAGGCTATCTCCAGCGTGGCAAAATCAGCTGGCGGCAACTGAGTGGCGCGTCTGCACGACCAATACCGCCGCGATCCCTAGCCACGCCCTTGTCATTTCTTGCGCTTACGTTAGTGGGCTTTGCCAGACCGCTAAACCTCAAGCCACATCTGACGCTCGTCCTCGGATGTGCCTTCGCCCAGTGACGACAAAGCGATCCCAAGCAAGCGAATGCCTTTTCTCGTGGGAAAGAGTGCTTCCAGCAATCCGGTTGCGACCTGTTCGAAATCCGCGTGGTCCGTAACCGGTGAGTTTGCCGTTCGACTTCGGGTGATCTGCTGAAAATCGGCATATTTGACTTTCAGCGTCACGGTCCGGCCGCGAATCTCGTTCGCCGAGCAGTAGCGCCAGACCCTCTCGATGAGCGGTCGAAGGCCTTGCGTCGCGTCCTCCACGCTGAACACATCCTTCGAGAACGTGTCCTCCGCCCCGATCGATTTGCGGACGCGATCCGGTTGCACGGGCCGGTCATCGATCCCCCGCGAGATCCAGTAATAATACGATCCCGACTTTCCAAAGTCGCTCTGGAGTGAGGCAAGGGACCGGCCCTTGAGATCGAGGCCCGTTTCGATGCCGAGCCGCTTCATCTTCTCGGCGGTCGCCGGCCCGACGCCATGGAACTTGCCGACGGGCAGGGCTTCGACAAACGAGGGTCCGGCCTTCGGCGTGATGACGAACAAACCATCAGGCTTTCTCTGGCCTGACGCGATCTTCGCCAGGAACTTGTTGTAGGAAACCCCGGCCGACGCGGTCAGATTGGTGACGGCCTTGATCTTCGCGCGGATCGCCTCGGCCACCTCGGTTGCCGTCTCGATATTCTGTAAGTTCTGCGTGACGTCGAGATAAGCCTCGTCAAGCGAGAGCGGCTCAATCAGCGGCGTATGTTCTGCAAAAATCTCGTGGATTTGGCGGGAGACCTCCCGATAGACATCGAAGCGGTGTGGGACAAAGATCAGATCCGGGCATTTCCGCTTCGCCGTGACCGAGGCCATCGCCGAGTGGACGCCAAACTTCCTCGCCTCGTAGCTCGCCGCGGCGACAACACCGCGCTGCTGAGGACTACCGACAGCGACAGGTTTGCCGCGCAGGTCTGGATTGTCCCGCTGTTCGACCGACGCGTAGAAGGCGTCCATGTCGACATGAATTATTTTGCGCGGGGGCGGGGCGTCATCTGTTCCACCCATGCGGCCACCTAGCGCCACATCCCACGCATGCGAGCCCCGACGTCAATGCGAACCTGGCGCGCATCGGCTCGATCGTTTTGCCCCGCGGCCACAACAGGCCAGGCGCAACATTCGAAGAGTTTCAGCAGATTAGACGGGATGAACCGGGTACGGGAGGCATAGACGTGCCGATCGCCCTGGGCGCTCTGGCCATGGGTGAAGAAACGCTGCGGGGTAACGAGATGCAAATTGTCCTTAGCCCGTGTCATGGCGACGTAGAGCAAGCGGCGTTCTTCGTCGATCTCGTCCTTCGTGCCGACGCCGAGGTCGATCGGGATGCAGCCATCGACGACGTTGAGAACGAACACCGACTTCCATTCCTGGCCCTTGGCCGAATGGATCGTCGACAGGATCAAGTAATCCTCGTCGAGATGCGGAACGCCAGCCTGGTCACTCGTTGCATCCAGTGGATCAAGGGTGAGCTCGGTCAGGAAGCGTTCACGAGAGGGATAGCCCGACGCGATCTGCCCAAGCTGCAGTAGGTCGGCCATACGCTGTCAATGATCACGGAATCGGGCCCCCGTATTTTCGCCCAAAAGGGGCTCTGACTCACATTTGCTGCTGTTGCGGTTGACGCTTTTGCTGATTCTCCGGAGGATCAGCATATGCAACATCGACTTCCCCGCGCGAGCCTCGCGCCTGATGGCTTTGCAGTAGATGAAGTGAAGGTTGTAGCGAATAGCGTTCAAATCCAGCTTCGCGCGCGCCAACCTTCGGGAACCTGTCCAGACTGCGGGCGGTCAAGCCGGAGAGTTCAAAGTAGATATCTGCGCCGGCCCGCTGATCTGCCCCTCAGCGGCCGGCGAGTAGGATTGACGATCGTGGCGCGTCGGTTTTGGTGCGATGCGGTTCATTGCGGCCGGCGCATCTTCTGCGAACAGTTCAATAAGGGCGTTTTGGCCCGCTATGGCCGCCGCACGCAACGGCTCGAGACGATAGTCCACTACCTTGGTTTGGCGCTCGGCGGCAGACCTGCCGCAGCTTTTGCCAGTCGTCTGATGATGCCGGTGAGCAACGACACGCTGCTGCGTGTGGTTCGCCGCCGTATTGCTGACCAGAACGATGAACTCACCGTCATAGGCATTGATGATTTTGCTTTCAGGCGCGGCCAGACCTACGGAACAATCGTTTGCGATCTGGAGCGGCGGAGGCCTGTCACCCTGTTGCCGGATCGTGCGTTAGATACGTCTCGGACATGGCTTGCCGCGCATCAGTCGATATCGATCGTCGCTCGCGATCGAGGCGGTGGCTATGGTGAGGCCATCGCGAAGGCCTTGCCCGATGCCGAGCAGGTTGCCGACCGCTGGCACCTGATGGAAAATTCCAGCCGAGCGTTTCTCGATGCGGTCGGCAAGTCGATGCGACAGATCAGGCAGGCGGTCGGCAGCAACGTCATTGATCCCAAGCTTCTGACTTACGCGGAAAAGCTGCAATACGAGGGATATCTGCGCCGCCAGGAGACGAATGAAGCGATCCGGGAGTTGTCGAAGAAGGGAACGTCAATTCGACAGATTGTTCGGCAAACCGGCCATAGCCGGAAGATTGTCCGCGACGTTTTGAGGGGCCAGCGCCTCGATGTCTTCCGAACACGGCCCAGTTCTCTGGATAGCTGGCTGCCGTGGCTCAACAGCCGCTGGGACGAAGGCGTACGGAACGCCTTGGCGCTCTGGCGGGAGATGAAAGCGAAAGGCTTTCCGGGACAGAGCGGAGTCGTCTCGCAATGGGCTCAGCGGCGACGCCTTGCGGAGAAGGCCAACCAGAGTGGGCTTGCGCGAACGCCATCGGCGCGGGTCATCGCCCGGCTGATGACAACCGCCCGCAATGACTTGGCGAAATCTGAGGCGATCCTGGTGGCCGCGATCGAAGTGAATGTTCCGGACCTCGTAATCGCCCGCATGGCCGTTGGCGACTTCCAATCCATGATCCGCTCCAAGACAGCACGAAAGCTCGATGAATGGCTTGAAGCTGCTAAGAACAGCCTTGTCGGATCGTTTGCAGGTGGCGTTGAGAAGGACCGTGACGCCGTGAGAAACGCAATCATCTCACCGTGGTCAAATGGGCAGACGGAAGGTCAGATCACACGACTGAAGCTCATCAAACGACAGATGTATGGGAGAGCAAAACTCGATCTTCTGCAGGCGCGATTAATCGGCGCATCATAGAATCTGGAAGCCAGCAAAAGTGCGTCAGAGCCCCTTTTGCGCGAAAATACGGGGGCCCGATTCTGCGATCATTGACAGGCGGGGCTCGGCGGACAGAACATCGATCCGAACGGACAGGGCGAGAAGGAGGACTTCTTCAACGCCGACCTGCGCAAGGCAGGCTATCTCCCGAATGGCGTCGTGCCGCAGCAGTCGCGCTATGAGCTGAAGCGCGGCTCCGTCATCCCGGCGACGCTCATCACCGGCATCAATTCCGATCTTCCCGGCCGCATCACCGCGCAGGTCAGTCAGAACGTCTACGACAGCGCGACCGGGCACTACCTGCTGGTTCCGCAGGGAACGAAGCTGCTCGGCCGTTACGACAACAAGGTCTCATTCGGCCAGTCCCGCGTTCTGGTGGTGTGGACCGACATGATCTTCCCGAACGGCTCAACGCTGCAGCTCGTCGCCATGGCAGGCACGGACGCCGAGGGTTATGGCGGCTTCACGGACAAGGTCGATCGCCATTATCTCAGAACCTTCGGCTCGGCGGTCCTTCTCGCAATCGTCGGCACAGGCATCGACATGGCGGTCCCAGAAAGCTCGACGCTTGCGACACAGGACACGGCCTCCGATGCCGCACGAAGGAATTTTGCCGAAACATTCGGCCGTGTCGCCGAGCGGACAATCAGCAAGAACCTCGACATCCAGCCGACCTTGCGCATCCGGCCGGCTACAAGTTCAACGTCCTGGTCGACCAGGACCTCGTGTTTCCGGGCGTCTATCGACAGCAGCGACAATGGTCAGCGCCGTTGCTCCTTCGTTGAGAACGTCGCTGTGACACACCTGTCATGGCGAGTTCAACCGGTATTTCATTAGGATAGGTCGCGTCGCGGGGATATTGGTACGGAAAGAGTGCAGCCGTTCCCGGAAAATGGCCGGGATCGCGGCTCGGGAGGCTCCTTTTGCGGGAGATCTCAATCTGGTGGGGTGTGGTCGAAACCCTCGGTCGTTAGCCAATGCCGGATTTGGGGAAAGTCCTCGTACTTGCTTCGCACATCGCCCCTCGCTCGACGCCAATCGTCATAGCTGCAGTTCGGTACGATATGCAGTCGCGGTCAGCTCGGACCAAGACATGTATCCAAGATCGATCAAGGGCGCGCTTGAGCCTATCCATCACCCTCTTTGGTCGAAAGGTATTGTTGAAGCGAAACGGGAACTAGAGGCAATACTTTATGCCGGCGAAGGCCGCGGCGGGATAGACCGCGGGCGGCCTTCACGGATTGACCCCTCCGGCCCTTCGTGCATAGACACGGGCGTCACGGGGCCACGAACCCCAGCACTGTTCCTGGGTTCGTTGCGTTCCAAGCTGGCCTATCCACGACCCACGACGTAGACTCGGAATCGGAGTTACCAATTTGGTAGACCGGTTTGGGTTTCACTGGTACTTTGACCTCGAGTTGCTAAGCGATCCGCGTGTAATTTATGACCCTTCCGTATCGGGATGGACCTGATTGGGATGAACGAACGGCTGGAAAAAGACCAAAAGATGCTTGAAAAGACGGAAAGCGATAGAATTGCCGGTGTCCCGAACGTTGTAGGGAGAATACTTTCGTTCATTGATGAGCGTCGCTATCAGCCGAGCGAACGGTTGCCTTCGGAACGTGATTTTGCCGACAGGTTTAATGTCAGTCGCGGGGCCGTTCGCGAGGCTTTGGCTGCTCTAGAGTCGATGCGCGTGATTGAGCGAAGGCCTAACTCCGGAATCTATCTTAGAAATTCTGATGAAAGCAGCATTGAGGCCCTCGTTCTTCGTGCTTCTTCTGGCTTACCGTTTCAGCCTGAAGAGACCAAGGACGTGTTTGAAGTGCGAAGTATTCTGGAATTACAGGGCGTCCGTATTTCCTGCGACCGAAGGCGAGATCAGGACATCAATCAACTGAAGCAAATACTCTACAAAACTAAGCTTGCAATTGATAATAAAAAAACAATTGAAGATGAGGATACGGCATTTCATCTTGGTATTGTCTCCGCAACGCAGAATACAATACTGCTTCGCACGGTGAAGTTATTTTATGAATTTTCAAAACAGCGCCGTATAATATACTTTTCCGACTACGCGCGAGGCAAGCAGGCTTATGAGGACCATTGCGAGATACTTGAAGCCATCGAGGGCCGTCACACCGAATTGGCGGTGGGAATGATGGACCGACACTTGTCCCGAGCTCTGACCACATGGCAGACTCTCCTCGCGACGCCGGAACCAGCTGCCAAATAATGCGATTTCGATTGGCCTCCTCTGGATCGGGCGGGAATTGCGAAAGGGCGGAATAGAGTAACCGAGGGCCGCTGTTGGGTCGGTCCGGTGTGTTCGTCCGTACGGCCTTGTTACGTCACAGGTTCCGCATCAGACACAGATTATGTCAGCCCATTGAACGCGTAGCGCAAGAGCGAAGACGTAGTTGAGCAGCCGGGAAGTCCATCAAGATATTTGCCAAGATCGTGCTCGTGCTGGTCTACGGTTGGATTCTCTTTCAGGTCTTCAATCTCGGCAGCGCCGTCTATTCGCGGTTCAACCCGACATGCGCCCGCGGGTGAACAGATCGCCACCACCGGCTAGCTGCCGAGCAGCTCGGGTGGCTGCAGGTTTCAGGTATCGGAACAGAGCTGGAAATAGCGGCCGGATTGAAGCAGCCTGATTTTGGCCGGTCCCAGCGAGCACTTGCCTGTTCGCCAAGATCAGCGCCTTCTTACTTCTGCCATCACTTCGCCTCCCTTACTGCGCGGATCGTCTCATGATTGACGTGGTCAGCGCCTCCTTTGCCGCCGGAAGCGTGCAAAGCCTGCCTCATAAACAGCGAGGATCAAGGTTTCGGCCGCACGGATGCCCGCCGCGGCCAGCGCGGCGTCGATCACACCGCCATTAGATGTTCCGCGTGGCCCTCGTCGATGTCGATGACACGCCGAAGGTGTCGATTGCGAGGATAGTTATGCGTCTTTCTCGTCACCCGCGAAGCAAGGAGCAGTCAGCCCGCCCGGCCATGACGACTTGGGGCCAGTCGGATGGAAAAGTTCATCGGCAAAATCGCTGTTAGCCACATTTCCGGAAGCAAAGCCGTTTCACGCTCTTGTTGGAAATGCTTTAGCCCTTGTCCGCGATCAGGCCCACCTGCCTGACAGCGTGCGCAGCGCAGATTTCGTCATTGTCAGATGTATCGCCGGAGATGCCAACAGCTCCGAGGGTCTCACCCGCCTCCCCGTTTATCAGGACACCACCGGGAACCGGCACGATCTTCCCGCCCGAAATGCCTGACAACGCCTGGACGAAGTGGATGCGCTCGGCTGCCGCCGCGTTCAGCCAGCGAGAACCGGAACCGACCGCCAAACCGCCATAGGCTTTTCCAAACGCGATTTCGAACCGCAGCATGGACGAGCCATCCTGCTTCTGGAACGCGATGAGGTGACCGCCTGCATCGAGCACCGCGACCGAAAGCGGCTTCAGATTGAGCTCCCGCCCTCGATCCAGCGCGGCTTCGATGATGCGGTTGGCGATATGCAGCGTGATAGCTTTCATTGTTTTATCCTGTTCCGAGAAATTTTCCGCCTGCCCCTTTGGCCTTCAGCTCGAGCCGGCGCGCATGCAGAACCGGCTCGGTATAGCCGCTCGGCTGGGCGCGGCCCTTGATGACCAGATCGACCGCCGCGAGGAAGGCGATGGACTGGTTGAAATCCGGCGCCATGGGGCGATAGTTCGGGTCGCCCGCGTTCTGGCGGTCGACGACGCCGGCCATGCGCTTCAGCGTCTCCATGACCTGCGTCTCGGTGACGACGCCGTGATGCAGCCAGTTGTCCATGTGCTGGGCGGAAATGCGCAGCGTTGCGCGGTCTTCCATCAGCCCGACATTGTTGATGTCCGGCACTTTCGAGCAGCCGACGCCTTGGTCGACCCAGCGTACGACATAGCCAAGTATGCCCTGCGCATTGTTGTCGAGTTCGCGCTGAATGTCCTCCGGCGACCAGTTCGGCCGTGTGGCGACCGGGATCGAGAGAATATCGTCCAGCTTCGCCTTCTTGCGCGATTTCAATTCCTCCTGCACAGCCTTCACATCGACCTTGTGATAGTGCGTGGCGTGCAGCGTGGCTGCCGTCGGTGACGGCACCCAGGCGGTGTTCGCGCCGGCCTTGGGGTGCCCGATCTTCTGCTCCAGCATACCGGCCATCAGGTCGGGCATCGCCCACATGCCCTTGCCGATCTGGGCGCGGCCCTGAAGCCCGCATTCCAGCCCGATATCGACGTTCCAGTTCTCATAGGCCTGGATCCACGGAGCCGACTTCATGTCGCCCTTGCGGATCATCGGCCCGGCTTCCATCGAGGTGTGCATCTCGTCGCCGGTGCGATCGAGGAAGCCGGTGTTGATGAAGGCGACCCGATCCTTCGCGGCGCGGATGCATTCCTTGAGGTTCACCGTGGTGCGGCGCTCCTCGTCCATGATGCCCATCTTGATGGTGTTCTTCTTCATGCCGAGCAACTTTTCCACGCGGCCGTATAGCTCGACGGAAAACGCGACTTCCTCCGGCCCGTGCATCTTCGGCTTCACGACATACATCGAGCCGGCGCGCGAATTCTTGAAGCGGCCCTTCGGGCCTATATCGTGCAGCGCGATCAGCGATGTGATCGCGGCATCCATGATGCCTTCGGGAATCTCGCTGCCGTCCTTGAACAGGATCGCCGGATTGGTCATCAGGTGGCCTACATTGCGCACCAGCATCAGCGAGCGGCAGACGACCTCGAATTTCGAGCCGTCCGGGGCCTTGTATTTCAGATCAGGATTGAGCTTGCGGGTGAAGGTCCTGCCGCCCTTGGTGACTTCTTCCTTCAGATCGCCCTTCATCAGGCCGAGCCAGTTGGCGTAGACCGCGACCTTGTCTTCGGCATCCACCGCCGCGACGGAATCCTCGCAATCCTGGATCGTGGTCAGCGCCGCTTCCACCCAGACGTCGGATATGTGGGCCGGATCGTCCCTGCCGATGGTCGATTCCGCATCGACCAGCACCTCGATGCCGAGGCCGTTGTTGCGCAGCAGGAACTGCGTCGGCGCACTTTTCTTGCCCAGATAACCGGCGAACTGCTTGCCCTTGGCCAGACCGGTCGTCTTGCCGTTGAGCATAGTCACCACCAGCTTGCCGTTCTCGACGGCGAAGCTTTTCGTCCCCATCCAACTCGCGCCTTTCAGCGGCACGGAATCGTCGAGAAACCGGCGCGCCCATTCGATGACCTTTGCGCCCCGCTTCGGGTTGTAGCCCTTACCCTGCTCTGCGCCGTCCGTTTCGGGAATCGCGTCGGTACCGTAGAGCGCGTCATAGAGCGAGCCCCAGCGCGCGTTGGCGGCATTCAGCGCATAGCGCGCATTCATCAACGGGACGACCAGTTGCGGCCCGGCGACGGTCGCGATTTCGGGATCGACGTTCTTCGTCGATACCTTGAAGGCCTCACCCTCGGGGACGAGGTAGCCGATCTTCTTCAGGAAGCGCTTGTAGGCCGGAAGATCGACCGCGCCCGGATGTTCGCGGTGCCAGGCGTCGATCTTCTCCTGCATCTCGTCGCGCTTGGCGAGAAGCGCCCGGTTCTTCGGCGCGAGGTCGTGAACGATCTTGTCGAAGCCGTTCCAGAACTCGGCTGCCTTCACGCCGGTGCCGGGCATCGCGCGCTTGTTGACGAAATCGTAGAGCTTGCTATCGACCTGCAACCGGCCGACTTCGATTCGATCTGCCATGTCCAAAGCTCCGTTACGGCGCCCCGACAGGCGCGTATCTTTTCGCGGGGGTTATGGCGTCCCAAGCCCTGCGGGCTTAGGCCCGCCGGTCGCCCAATCTAGAAGCTCGGCGATATGAACGACTGGAATGTCCGTTCCCGTTCCGATCTGCATCATGCAACCGATGTTTCCGGCGGCAATAACCTGCGGCGCGGTCGCCTCCAATGTCGTGATCTTGCGCGACTTGAGTTGGGACGAAATCTCGGGCTGCATGAGATTATAGATGCCGGCAGAGCCGCAGCAGATGTGACCGTCGCGCGGCTCCACCACTTGGAAACCGGCTGCTTTCAACAGATCCTTGGGCGCGGCTCGGATCTGTTGCCCATGCTGAAGCGAGCATGCGGCGTGATAGGCTACCCGAAGGGGTTCGGCATGGGTCGGTTCCCTGAGGCCGATAGAGTTCATTACTTCGCTGATGTCCTTTGCCAGAGCCGAGACGCGCGTCGCGTCTGCCGCCAGCGGATCGTTGCGGAACATGTGGCCATAGTCCTTCACGATCGTTCCGCAGCCGGACGTATTGATGACGACGGCGTCGAGGCCGTCGCCATCCAGTTCGGCGAGGAACGCGCGGATGTTCGCGGCCGCCATGCGGTGGCTCGCATTGGTCTTGCCCATATGGTGCGTGAGCGCGCCACAACACCCCAGTCCTTTGGGGATAACGACCTCGCATCCGTGCCGCCGCAACAGCCTGATCGTCGCGTCATTGATATCGGTGTTCAGGACACGCTGTGCGCAGCCGATCAACAGTGCGACGCGCTTGCGCTTGCCGGCCTCCGCCGCAAAGATCTGGGGGCGGTCGTTGGGGCTGGGCGAGGGGATTTGCGACGGCGCCATGTCAAGCATGGACCGCAAACGGACATCCGGCAAGAGCTTACGAAACGGCTTCGCCACTTTCGCGCCGATCAATGCCAGACGGAACCGGCCGGGATAAGGCAGGATTCTCGCCAGAAGCCAACGCAATGCGCGATCGTCCCAACGGCGCTTGTAATTTCTCTCGATATATTCCCGTGCGTGGTCGACCAGATGCATGTAATGCACGCCCGAAGGACAGGTGGTCATACAACTCAGGCAACTGAGGCAGCGATCGATATGCTTCACCGTCTGCCCGTCCGGGACCTTGCCATTTTCCAGCATGTCCTTGATCAGGTATATGCGGCCGCGCGGGCTGTCGAGTTCGTCACCCAGAACCATGTAGGTAGGGCATGTCGCTGTGCAAAAACCGCAGTGAACGCAAGATCTGAGGATCTCGTTCGAGCGCGCGGTCGACGCGTCGGCCAGTTGTTCTGCCGTGAAGGTCGTCTGCATCTCAGCTTCCCATCCGGCCCGGGTTGAAAATCCCTGTGGGATCAAAGACCCTACGAAGCGACGCCGCGAGGGCCGCCACGCCCGGGGCTTCGGTCACGAAGGCTGGATCGGCAATACCGAGGCCGGGACGCGCGAGCGTCACCACGCCTGACGGGACGGCTGCACGCACCGCGGTGGAATCCGCGCTCCCGCGATACCAGATCAGCGCGCCGCCCCAGTCGAGCGAGGCTTCGCCGCCCAGACGTTCGAGCGTCTCCACCACAGCGGGCGCGTCGGTCGGCTTGACCAGGATGCGCCAGACGGCATCCGAACGGTCGGCAAAGTGGCGAACATTCCTCAGGCTTCGCCACAGATGGCGGCTTTTCCCATCCTCCAGGGTGGCGATTTCCCTTCCGCGGAACAGGGTTTTCAGCCGGTCGCACCGATACTCGACCTGGCGCGGCAGCCCCTCGATGCGCAGCCATGCCGTGCCGTCGAAGAATGCGGCGCCGGAAACTTCGAAAGGCGTCGCCAACACCGCCGAGAATATGGCGACCGCTTCGCGCGGCGACAGCCCGCTGAAGACCAGCGTCTTCTGGGCCTCGGCCAGTGGAAGCGTTTTCAGGGCCACCTCCGTCAGGATGCCGAGCGTCCCATGCGAGCCGCATAGCAATTTTCCGAGATCCATCCCGGTGACGTTTTTCATCACCCGACCGCCATTCTTGATGATCCGGCCTTGCCCGTCGACGAAGCGGACGCCGAGCAGGTGATCGCGGCACGCGCCGGCTTGAATGCGTCTTGGGCCGGAGACGTTGGCGCCAACCATGCCCCCGATGGTCGGCGTACCGTCTGTCGTGAGTAGCACGCGATGATCCATCGGTTCGAAGGCTAGCGATTGGCCCTCGGTCGCCAGCAGCTGCTCGATCTCGTCGACCGACGTGCCGGCACGGGCGATCAGGGTCAGTTCGCCCGGCTCATAGGAGACGATCCCGCCGATCTCGCGCGTCGTTAGCACCGTATCAGCCGCAACGGCGGCGCGGTTGCGCGTGCCACCCCCGCAAACATGCAGTTTCCGCTTCTGACGGAAGCTGTCCGCGACAAATGCCGCCAGCTCGGCTTCGCTCCCTGGAGCCGTCGTATCGACGTTGCCATGCCGGCTTTCCGTCTCCTTCGTCATGCGCATTTCGCCGCCTCCCGATGAGGCCGGCTGATCTCGAGAGGAAAGACCTTCGCCGGATTGAGCAGCCAATGAGGATCGAGCGCGCCCTTTATCTCCATCTGGATCGCCATGTCGTCCGGCGCATATTGCTTCGTCATAAGATCACGCTTTTCGATCCCCACACCATGTTCGCCGGTGAGGCAGCCGCCCATATCCACGCACAGGCGAAGAATGTCGCTTCCGAAGGCCTCGGCACGCTCGAGGTCCCCGGGCTTGTTGGCGTCGAACAAGATCAGGGGGTGCATGTTTCCGTCGCCGGCATGAAAGACATTGGCGACCTCAAGCCCGTGTTCCTTTGAGAGCTCGCCGATCCGTTTAAGGGTGTGGGGCAGCTTCGACACCGGCACCGTGCCGTCGAGGCACAGATAGTCGCCCAAGCGGCCCATCGCCCCGAAGGCCGATTTGCGGCCCTTCCATATCGCCAGCGACTCGTCGGCATTGCGGCTGCTGCGGAATTCCGCGGGGTTCAGTTCCGATGAGATTGCCTTGATGCGCTCGATCTGATCGGCGATTTCGTCTTCCGAGCCCTCGACCTCGACGATCAGGACAGCGGCGCAATCGGGATAGCCCACCTTTGCAAAGGCCTCGACGGCGCGCAGGCAGACATCGTCCATGTACTCGATCGCCACCGGCAGGAGGCCCGAGCGAATGATGCGGGCCACGCATTCGCCCGCCGTTTCGGCGCTGTCGAAGCCAATCAGCATAGGCCGTGCGCCCTCGGGGCGCGGCAGGATGCGCAACGTCGCCTCGGTCACGATCGCGAGTTGCCCTTCGGAGCCGCAGACAAGCCCCAGGATGTCAAGACCCGCCGTGCCGAGCTGGGGACCGCCAAGCTGAACGATCTCTCCGGTGGAAAGCACCACGCGGACGCCGAGAAGGTTGTTCGTGGTGACGCCGTACTTCAGGCAGTGGGCGCCGCCGGAATTCATCCCGATATTCCCGGCGATCGTGCACGCAAGCTGCGACGACGGGTCCGGTGCGTAGAAAAACCCTTCCGCCTCCAGCTCCGCGCTGACGGAGAGGTTGGTGACGCCCGTCTGAACCCTGATGAAACGATTTGCGGTATCGATCTCGAGAACATCCCGCAGCCGCATGGTGCCGATGACCACGCTATCGGCAGTCGGAAGCGCCCCGCCTGCCAGCGACGTGCCTGCACCACGCGGGATAACCGGAACCCGCAGATCGTGGCAAATCCTCATCGCCGCCGCCACCTCCTCGGTGCTGCGCGGCAGAACCACGGCGAGCGGCGGACATCGGTAGGCCGTCAGCGCGTCGCACTCATATGCGCGGGTTTCCTCAGGGTCCGAGACGATCGCATCCGCGGGAAGGACGGCCCTCAACGCCGCGACGATCTCGGGTTTGCGGGCGATGATCGCAGCGTCGGGAGCGGGCATGGCAATTCTGGACATTGGCTCAAATCTGTCTGATCGAAAGAGGACGCTCCTTCGCACTCGCCTTCATCGAAGGCACAAAAGATGCGCAGGCTCGCGATGAGGCGACCTATGAGCATCGCAGCTGTTTACCGGGCTCCAGGCGGGAGATCCGCGGGGCGAAGGAGAAGCGCGATATTTCGCTGCGGCGGCTCGCCAGCGATAGTCTTGGCACGTCGAACGGCTGGAACCGCATCCGAGGCGCGCGCAGTCCGCCCTGTGTCATCCGCAATAGATAATCTTGTCCTTCTCAAGCCGCGATATTTCGTCATCGCCGATGTCGAGGAGTGAATTGAGGATGTGCTTCGTATGCTCCCCAAGCGTCGGGGGGCTGATGGAATACTCGATTTTCGTCTGCGAGAATTTGATCGGATTGGCCACGAGCGGCACCGTCGTACCCGCGGTGTGGGGAAGGTTGATCTGCAATTCGCGATGGATGACCTGCGGATGCGCGAATGCCTGGTCGAGCCGGTTGATCGACGCGCATGGTACGCCGATGGGTTCGAGAAGGGCGATCCAGTACTCCGTCGTTTCCTGCGTAAGATGCTCGGTCAGGATCGAGACCAGAGCGTCGCGGTTCGCCAAGCGATCCGTATTGGTGGTGAAACGGGGGTCGTCGCAGAGGACTTGCAGCCCGGACGCCATGCAGAATTTCCTGAACTGCTGGTCGTTCCCCACCGCGAGGACGAATGACCCGTTGCTCGATCTGAACACCTGATAGGGCACAATGTTCGGATGAGCGTTTCCATATCGCCGCGGCGGCTTCCCGGTGGTCAGGTAGTTCAGATTCTGGTTCGCCAGAGCGGCAAGCTGGACATCGAGAAGCGCCATGTCGATATGCTGGCCCTCGCCCGTCCGCTCGCGATGCAGCAAGGCCGACAGCACGCCAGTTGCGCTATACATTCCTGTGAGGAGATCGGAAATGGGCACGCCGACCTTCTGGGGGCCGCCGCCGGGTTTGTCGTCGGCCTCGCCTGTGATGCTCATCAGCCCCGATATGGCTTGTATGGCCATGTCGTATCCGGCCACCGTCTTCATCGGGCCGGTCTGGCCGTATCCCGTGATGGAACAGTACACTATGTCCGGCTTGATGAGGCAGAGCGTTTCATAATCCAGCCCATACCGCTTCATGTCGCCGACCTTGTAGTTCTCGATAAGAACGTCGGCCTTCTTGACCAGAGATCGAACGATGTCAGCGCCGGCTTGCGTGGCGATGTCTACGCAAATCGAATGCTTACCGCGATTAGCGCTGAGGAAATAGGCGCTCTCGATCGTTCCATCCAGATGCGGTGGCCCCCAGTGGCGGGTGTCGTCGCCGGTGAACGGGCGTTCGATCTTCCAGACCGTCGCCCCTAGATCGGCTAAGAGCTGCCCGAGCCACGGGCCCGCAAGAATCCTCGATAGATCAAGAACTTGGTATCCACTCAACGGTCCGGCCATCTCAATCACTCACATTGCGATTAATGTGCCTCTCTATGGAAGCTAGAGCGTAAACGTAACTGGATATACCAGATTGGTCAATCCAGTCTTTTCACCCGGCATCCTATGGGTGCCATCAAATCCGCCAGGGAGATATTGACGAAGCCGCAAGACTGGTCTATCCAATTTGGTCTACAAGTATGCCGCGGGAGGGCGGCCTGCGAAGCCCGCAACCGGGCATCACGTTTAGGGAGGTTACGCTGCATGGCGCGAATATCGCTCCAAAATGTCTCCAAGTCGTTTGGTGGCGACCAGGGCCCATGGGCCGTCAAGGATTTCTGCCTGGAGATAGAGGATGGTGAGCTCATTGTTTTTGTCGGGCCTTCCGGATGCGGAAAATCGACGACACTGCGAATGATCGCCGGCCTCGACGACACCACTTCAGGCACTATCATAATCGGCGGGAGGGATGTCACCGGACTGCCTCCGAAAGATCGCAACGTCGCGATGGTCTTTCAGAACTATGCGCTGTATCCCCAGAAGTCGGTCTACGACAACATGGCATTCGGCCTACGGGTGCGTGGTGAAGCGAAGCAGGAGATTGACCGGCGGGTGAGGGCCGCGGCGGCCAGCCTAGATCTCGAAGCCCTGCTCGACCGCAAGCCGCGACAGCTCTCGGGCGGCCAGATGCAGCGTGTCGCCCTTGGGCGTGCGCTCGTGCGGGACCCCGATGTTTTCCTTCTGGACGAACCGCTGTCCAATTTGGACGCCAAACTGCGCGTGAAGATGCGGGAAGAAATCACGACGCTCCATGCCCGGCTCCGGGCGACGATGATCTTCGTGACACATGACCAGGTCGAAGCAATGACGCTCGGGGACCGCATCGTGATCATGCGCGATGGCGTGATCCAGCAGGCTGGGAGACCTCTCGAACTTTATGACCGTCCCGCAAACACGTTCGTCGCTGGGTTTATTGGTTCGCCCGAAATGAACCTGATCGACGGGCATTTGGTCGATGCTAGTGGACGGCTCGAAGTGCGATCCGGAGACCTGTCGGTAGGCATACCAGATAGAACCTTCGCCAAGAACGGACAAAGCGTGACGTTTGGAATCCGGCCCGAGCACCTCGTCATCTCCAACGATTCGCCGCTTGAGATGAGCGTGAGCTTGGTCGAGCAGATCGGAGCGCAGACTTATCTCATGGGCACGCTGGTCGGCCATAAGATGCGTGCCGTCGTCGAGCGCCGCGACGAAATCCGCGCCGGTGACAGAATCCCGATCGCCTTCCCGAGTGAGCGGCTTCACCTGTTCGAGTCGGCCAGCGGTGCGTCGCTGCGGAGAGCGGAAACGGCCGGCGCAATCAGCGCGAAGGAAAGTGCGTGATCAAGCAAGAAAGTCACCACTATACTCGATACAGGCGAATTATTTCTTGTCAATTGTCTTGAACTGACGTCTTAACATGGGAGGAGCAGGAAATGAGCATCTACGTTCCAGGTCACAAAAGAATGGCGGCAGGCCTGTTTGGCATGACCCGTCGTAACTTTCTAAAAACAGCGGCCGTCGTCGGAGCGAGCGTGGCGGCGCCCGCGGTGAGAGCCCAGTCCGGCGTCACGCTTCGTTTTCTCAACCAAGAAACTTCGGTCGCCAGTCAGGCTGCCCTGAAAAAGGCGTGCGACGAATACGAAAGCAAATTCGGCGTCAAAATAATCGTAGATTCGACTCCCATCAGCGGTACGACGCAAAAAGCGATGGCGGCGATCAATGCTGGCCAGTCGTACGATATTATGACTGCCGGCTTCATTGCGAGTATTTTGCAGTTCGTTCAGGCGGGCGTTCTTCTGCCGGTCACCGACCTGGTAAAAAAGTATGACTGGGGCAAAGGCGCTGCCTGGGAGTATGAAGGCGAGAACTGGTACTATCCGTTCGATTACAATCTAGTCGTAAATTACTACAGGAAAGACCTCTACGCCCAGAAGGGTCTGAAGGTCCCGGAGACGTCGGACGATTTCTTGAAGAACTGCCAGGCGCTTACCGTCGTTAATAGTGGAAATGTTGATGTCGGCGGCTGCGTTATACCGCTGGCAAGCGACTCCGCGACGAATTGGGCGAGCTTTGGAAATATGTTCGCGGAAGGCACGCAGCTTTATGACAAGGACTGGAATGTCGTTCTCGACCAAGGCGAGAATGTTGATCGTGCCACGCGCTTTTTGGATCTTTATGGCGAGCTGTATAAGACCATGCCGCCCGGCATGAACGCCGTGGGCTACGCGCAACTAATGAGTCTCTTCGCCACCGGAAAGACTGCTCACACGCTCTATTCAGGCCGCCTGGTCGAATCCCTCGAGGCAACAAATCCTGCACTAGCAGATCAGTACGGCATATTTGCCTCGCCCGGCAGCAGCGGTCAGAAGGCGCTTTCCTATGCCTTTGACGGCTTCTGCGTCTTCAAGACGAAGCAGAGCGAGGAGGCAGTCAAATTCCTACAGTGGTTCGTTGACGAGCACTACGTGGATTGGTTGCTTTCCGCATGGATGAACAACCATCCGTCTCGCTTGGATATCTACGAAAATGAGCGGTGGAAGAGCCATCCCATGATCAAGAAGCATTGGGAAACGATGATGCAGATGAAGTCCTTCATCGAAGGGGACGGCGTCACCATCACGGCGATTGACACCAGCGGCCCTTCCATCGACATGCGTGCTTGTAACGTATTCAATGCAAATGTCATGCCGGAGATGCTCCAGCAGAAAGTCCTCGGCAACACCTCGTCTGCTGATTGCGTCGCCGCGGCCGCGCAACGCATTCGCTCCCTCATCTAATTGCAGATCGGGGCGGCCTCTGCCGCCCCGATCGTTCGTCCAAGGGATGATTCTTATGGTTCAGGACCGGCGAATTGTTGCATTGTTTGTAGGCAGTATCTCTCTGCTTGCATTTATTATTGGCGGCCCGTTGATTTACGCGGTTATGCTATCATTTTATTCGTCCAGTTCGTTTATCGGCGAACCTCAGTGGGTCGGCTTGAGCAATTACAGCAAGGTATTGCGAGATCCTCTTTTCTGGAATTCGTTGACTAATGGCCTCATCATAGCGATTTCGTCAATTGTCCTGCAGGTTGTTCTGGGCGTCGGCATAGCGATGGTGCTTAACAAGCGCTTTCTTGGCCAGACCGTTGTACGCGCGATCGCTATTCTTCCGTACTTCCTGCCGACCGTTGTCGCCTGCCTGGTAGCCCAATGGATTCTCGAGCCAAATTACGGATTGCTAAAGAGCGCTCTCGCGTCCATCGGTGTCGGAATGCTCGATTGGAGTTCTCATGCCTTCACGGCCAAAGGCACAATCGTCCTCGTTAGTGTGTGGTTGTGGACCCCTTTTGTCGTAACCTGCGTTCTTGCCGGTTTGCAGACGATCCCAACGCAACTTTATGAAGCCGCGCGCGTCGATGGAGCCGGAGCCTGGCGGCAATTCTGGCACATCACGATACCGGGCTTACGCTCGGTTCTGATCGTGGTCATCCTTCTGCGTGGCATCTGGATGTTCAACAAGTTCGATGTGATATGGCTTTTGACGAAAGGCGGGCCGCTGAACCAGACAGAGACCTTGCCTACCTTGGCCTATAGGAAGTCGTTTCTGGAGTACAATCTGGGCGGGGGCGCCGCTGTGGCAACGATCTCCTTTCTTATTCTCTCAGGCGTCATTCTCATCTATCTGCGCCTATTTCCCATCGACGATGCAAAGCAAGGGAGATAACAATGAACAGCCATGTAGAGCGATTGCCCATTGATTCCCGCTCGCAGATACCAGAGCGCCAGCCGATTCGTCCGAGATCGTCGCTGCAACACGGGAGCAGGGTTCAGGATAGCACTTTCTGGAAACCATTCAAAAGGCTGTCAGCAAAAGTTGCACTCTATGTAACAGTACTTGTTATATGCCTGTATTCGTTCTTTCCGATATACTGGATGATAATTTCAAGCCTAAGGCCTTCGGAGCGACTTTTCCTCGATACATCTCTGGTATTCTGGCCACCGGATCTGACGTCATACATTTCCCTATTCCGACAGACGAACTATCTCGTCAATTTTCTGAATAGCGCTCTGATGGCAGTTGCGACGATTACCGTCTCCCTCATGCTGTCGGCATTTGTCGCGTATGGCGCCACCCGGCTGCGTTTTCGGGGCAAGACTATGCTCGTGGCATCGATGCTTTTTGCCTACATGTTCCCACCCCTCATGCTGGCGATCCCGATGGCGGCAACTTTCCGCACAATCGGCCTCACCGACACATTGTGGGGGCTGTTGATCGCACATCTCGCAATTTCACTGCCGCTAGCGGTCTGGTTGCTCTGGGGGTTCTTTAAGTCAATGCCGTTCGACCTTGAGGAGGCCGCGATGGTTGACGGCTGCTCTCAATTCGAAGCGTTCATCAAGGTCGTCTTGCCGCTGTCCGCTCCCGGGCTCATCACTGTCGCCATCTTCTCCTTCCTCCTTTCTTGGGCCGACTATGTGTTCGCTCTGATACTTATTATGAGCGACCAGAGAAAGACGCTTCCCGTTGCTCTGGAATCGTTGCTCGGTGCCCATGATTTGCGGTGGAGTGAAGTCTTGGCTGGCGCCTCGTTGATAGCTCTACCTTTGTTCGTAATATTCATCTTCTGCTATCGGTATTTCGTCGCCGGGTTGTCGGCAGGTGCGGTGAAGGGATGATCCCATCAAGTAGAGGCGGAAGATCGGCCGCCTTTTTGACCTGGGTTTGAAAAACATCACCGACGGGAGAAGGTCCATGTCGAGTTACGACTATATTATCATTGGTGCAGGCTCCGCCGGATGTGTTTTAGCCACCCGCCTGAGTGAAGACGCCAATGTGAGCGTTTTGCTGATCGAGGCCGGCGGAGGGAAGTCGCTGTTTGTCGATATGCCCGCGGGAATCAAGGTCCTCTATACGAGCGGTCGATACAACTGGCGGTTTTGGACTGAGCCGCAGCGACATCTTGACAATCGCCGGATCTATATTCCCAGGGGGAGAGTCATTGGCGGGTCGTCATCAATTAATTCGATGATCGCGATCCGCTGCAACCCTTGGGACTACGATTCGTGGGCGTCACGGGGCATGCCTCAGTGGAGCTTTTCCGCAATGCTCCCCTTTTTACGAAGGATTGAGGATGCTAGCCTGGTTGTTCAGCCTGATAATGGAACGCGCGGGCACACCGGACCCATCAAGCTTTCCTACGGGCCACGGCGCTCGACCGCGCAGGCGTTTGTCGACAGTCTCGTCGGTGCCGGTTTGCCTGAGAACAATGGGTTCAACGGGGCGTCGCAGATAGGCGCGGGCTTCTACGAACTTACAATAGCAGGTGGAAAGCGGTCCGGCGCATTCAAGTACTTAGAACGCGCCAACGGACGCCCAAACCTCACCATCCTGGCCAATTGTCATGTTCGTCGCATCAACGTTGAAGGAGGTTCTGCCAGTGGCGTGGTCGTGGTTCAGAATGGCCGCGAGAGGACAATCAACTGTGATCGAGAAGTTCTGCTGACGGCGGGCGCGATCGGTTCGCCGCAGCTTTTGATGCTGTCGGGTATCGGGCCTGCTGATCATATGCAGTCTCTCGGCATTAAACCGGTTCACCACCTCCCGGGTGTGGGAGAGAATCTTCAGGACCACCTCGACTGCGCGGTTCGCTTCGAGTCATCGCGGCCGACGACGTTGACCCCCTATATGGGCCTCCTGAAAGGCGGGATGGCCGGTGCTCGATATATTCTCAAAGGCGATGGGCCGGGTGCTTCACAGGCCGTGGAGGCGGGAGCGTTTTGGGGCCCCGACCGATCGTCGCCGTTGCCGGAGTGGCAGGCGCACTTTGCTAACGTTCTCCGCAATCCGCCACCCGGCGAGCGTATCGCTCACGGCTTCGCTGTTCGCGTGTGTCAGCTCAGGCCACAAAGTCGCGGTACGGTGAGATTGCGAAGCGGGGACCCCGCCATTCCACCAGCAATCGACCCGCGTCTTGCGTCCGAGCATGCGGACCTCGCGAGTCTGAGAGATGGCGTGCGCGATATGTGCGATATGATGATGTCCGGACCACTCAAGAACTTCGTAAAGCGCCCGATCGATGCGGAAGCCTTTGGCAATCTCTCCTCGTTGGAGGCTTTCGTGCGAGCGCAGGCCGAGACGGTATATCATCCCGTAGGGACCTGTCGCATGGGTGCTGATGATGCATCGGTCGTGGACCCGAGCATGAAAGTCCGCGGTCTTGATGGTCTACGGGTGGTCGACGGTTCAGTGATGCCAACGCTTCTAAGCGGCAATACAAACCTGCCCATTATGGCGATGGCGGAGAAAATCGCTGACGAACTTATTCACGGCGAAAGCTTTTCGCCTCAGCACTTGATCGCTGGGGAGATGCTTGCGCATGATGCGCATGGGCGCCGCCCGCCCTCCTCCTGAAAGCCTCCGTTTACCGTCCGCGGAATGCTGTAGCGGTGCGAGAAGCCGCCAAACCGTTTTCGTAGCTTTTGAACTCGCAGGATACGATGGCCGATTTTGATGTTGATTTGGCAATAATTGGCGGTGGTTCCGGGGGCGTCCGCGCGGCGCGGGTTGCTGCTAGCTATGGGGCCAAGGTCATTGTTGCTGAAGGAGATCGGGTTGGCGGGACTTGCGTCATCCGTGGCTGCGTGCCCAAAAAGCTTATGGTTTATGCTTCAGATTTCCAGAAAGAGATCGGGAACGCGGCGGGCTTCGGATGGTCGATCCCCTCAGCGAAACACGATTGGGAAGTATTGACGGGAAATATAGACAGGGAGGTCGCCCGTCTCGAGGCCGCATACACGTCGGCGATTGAAAAGTCTGGAGCGCGCCTGGTGAAAGAGCGCGCGACGTTCCAAGATGCGCGCACCTTGCGTCTTTCCAATGGGGAAACTGTGCGCGCTCGTAATATATTGATTGCCACAGGCAGCACGCCCAACCACGGGGAAGTTTTACCAGGCCTCGAGCATGTCATCTCGTCAGATAAGGTCTTTGAGCTTCGTGAATTGCCGAGACGGATCATAATTCAAGGAGGAGGCTACATCGCGGTTGAGTTCGCATGCATATTTGCCGGTCTCGGTTCGAAAGTGACTTTGGTTTGTCGGAGCGACAACATCCTGCGCGGTTTCGATAAAGACATAAGGACACATGTTCGGGACGCTCTGGAGCAGCAGGAGATTAGGATTGTCACTGGCTGCCAGATCAAAAGGGTCGACAGGATAAACGAAAGCAGTGGCGTATTGAAAGCTAGTCTTTCAAACACTGAACAGCTTATCGCCGACCAAATCATGTTTGCGATCGGACGAAAGCCCAATACTCAAGACCTAAATCTCCAGAGATCTGGCGTTGCGCTAAGCGCTGACAGCGGCGGCGTCGCGGTCAACGAGAACTCGCAGACCAATGTGCCGCATATTTATGCGGTCGGCGACGTGACAAATCGCGTCAACCTTACCCCTGTAGCCGTGCGCGAAGCGCAGGCGTTTGCAGATTCGGTTTTTGGCAAGCGTCCCACGCAGGTCGACTATACGGATATCCCGACTGCGGTTTTCTCGCGTCCGGAAGTCGGATCAGTTGGACTATCGGAGGCACAAGCCCGCGCCCGGTTTGAAAGGGTGGACATCTACAAGACGGATTTTCGGCCGATGAAGGTTGCCCTCTCCCATAGCTCCGAACGAATGATGATGAAACTCGTGGTGGATGGCGATTCCGGGAGGGTCGTCGGCTGCCATATTGTCGGATCTGGCGCTGCGGAGATCATCCAAGCAGTTGCGATTGCGATAAGAATGAAAGCCGTAAAGGAGGACTTCGATGCAACGATGGCTCTTCATCCAACTGCGGCGGAAGAACTTGTCACGATGCGGACGGCGACCAGGCGCTGCGTTCGTTCAAGCTTTTTGTAGCCTGTCCGATTCCTCGGGCGTTGTCTAAATGCGGCTGAGCAGACCAAGCTGAAGCAATCGTAAGAGCTCGCAGCCCTCATCATTGCAAACCATGAAAACTAATAATTCTCATAAACGACGCCTATCCACATGAACAATACTAATAACCGCGTGTGGATAATAGTCCATGATGGACTCCATGGAGTTGCGATAAGCTATTTGGAGGACTCTTCGGTTGAAAACAACCAGCGCCCTTCAACTTATCAATTTTCATTGATGAATACAATTCATAGATTTATCAACAATCTAATCCGATCAGCTTTCACTAAAACACATTAGCTCAAGACTCTGTCGAGTTATTCTTTCTTAAGCGCAGCACGCTCACTCAAGCGCAGCACTCAGAGTTGCCATAGGTTTCCCGTGAGGTGACGTTGGCCCGAGTTTCTATCCAGTTCCGAGTTCGTCTCCGGCGCTGGTTTTGCCCTGCTGGGAGAGTGGAGCGACGGGCGCTGGCGCGGAACCGTCATGTGGCAGCAGCCGATGGCTTACACGCCCGCCGTTCGCTCATCCCGAGGGCAAGTTCTGTTTGGAAGCCCGTCATTTTCAGCTCGTGGAGGATTGTCCAATACCGGCCGAGGCGCGATCAACGCGCTGCTGCCGAAGGGACCGTGCCGACGAGATACATCAATTGGTCGTACTCAAGCAAAGCAATGGCGCAGTTCAGGCGCGATCTACTCCGAGAGCCATTGACGGGCAAAACTGGATATGCCAATTTGGTCGAACCAGATTGCGATGTTCCCCGAACACATGCGCACCTGGATGGTTGGATGTCGAAAATCTCGAAGGAGGAAGCGCCGTGGCGAAGGAAAAGAGCGGCTACTATGGCACGCGTAGGAAATTCTGGACGTGGGGATATGAAGGAGAAGACAATTCCCAGGACGAAATCCGTATCATGCGAGAACGCGTGGAGCAGCGGCTCGGAATTAAAGATATCAAAGTTCTGTCAGACCCGACTCTCGATGAGATTGAACTTTACCCGTCGCGCATAAAGATCCCACGAACTCTGGAGGATTTCTGTACCTCTGAAAAATGGGACAGAATTGTTCATACGTACGGTAAGGGTTTTAAGGACATGACCCTTATCTACAGGCGCGATTTCAAGAAGGCTCCGGACGTTGTGGCCTACCCGCGCGACGAAGAAGACATCGCTGCCATCTTCGACTGGTGTGGGGAAAATGGCTATGCATGCATACCGTATGGCGGTGGTTCGAGCGTCACCGGCGGCTTCTGGGGTCCCGAGCGCGACGCTTTTCCCGGCGTCGTCGTCATCGACCTGGGCAACCTCAACCAGATTCTCGAAATCGACCCCGTGTCACGCTGCGCGCGGATACAGGCAGGCATTCTCGGGCCGGCTCTGGAAGAACAACTGAAGCCGCACGGTCTCACCCTGCGCCATATTCCCCAATCGTGGGAATTCTCGTCGCTGGGGGGCTGGATCGCGACCCGCTCGTCTGGCCATTATGCGACCCATCTCACGCATATCGACGACATGGTGGAAAGCCTGCGGGTGGTCACGCCAGCGGGAACGATCCAGAACCGCCGGCTGCCAGGCTCCGGTGCGGGACCCAATCCCGATCGCCTGTTCATCGGGTCGGAAGGCACGATGGGCATCATCACGGATGCGTGGATGCGGCTTCAGGGACGTGTGAAATTCCGTGCGAATGCCTCCATCTCCTTCAAGACGTTCTATGAGGGTGCCAAGGCCGTCCGTCAGATCACCCAAGCGGGACTGTTCCCGGCGAACTGTCGCTATCTGGACGAGCAGGACGCCAAATTCTACGGCGCGGGGGACGGCACCGATTCGGTCTTGCTGCTGGGCTTCGAATCCGCTGACCATCCGGTGGACGCGTGGCTGGAGCGTGGTCTCGAAATCTGCAAGGACTTCGGTGGCGTCGTGAAGCAGCGCGCGGGAACTGCTGACAACGCGCTGGAGACCAGCCGCAGCGGGCCGCAGGGTAGCTGGCGGCACCAGTTCAGGTATTTGCCCCGGCTGATGCATACGCGCGCCGCGATGGGAATCGTCAGCTTCACGTTCGAAACCGCCTACACTTGGGATCGGTTCGAAGAAATTGATACCGAGATCATGCGTCGCGTGAGGGCGGCCCAGAAGGAGCACCTTGGTGGCGGTATTGTCTGCCGCAGGTTCTCCTTCCTGTATCCGGACGGTCCCGCTCCGTACTATTCGATCATGGCTCCTTCAACACATGACAACAGCCTTGAAGCCTATTCGATGCTGCACGATGTGGCGTCGGATGCGCTAATTGAGCTCGGTGCAACCATCACGCACCATCATGCCGTCGGCAAGTCGTTCCGTCCCTGGTACGACAAGGAGGTCGATCCATTGTTCCGCCGTGTGCTGGCGTCCGCGAAAACCGAACTCGACCCGAATTGGATGTTGAACCCTGGCCTGCTTGTTGACAAGCCGGCGGGATTGAAGATCGTCGGATAGGGATTCTTCAGCGATGATTGATCTATACTTCTGGCCAACCCCCAACGGGTATAAAGCCGCGATAATGCTTGCAGAGTTGGACTTGGAGTATCGTGTAATTCCGGTTGATATAACGGCAGGAGAGCAGTTTACTCCGCACTTCCTGAAGATCAATCCAAATAACAAGGTGCCGGCCATCGTGGATTACGATGGCCCGCACAACAAGCCTTATGCGGTTTTTGAATCCGCTGTTGTACTGATCTATCTTGCGGAAAAATCAGGAAAATTCCTTTCTCAGGATCCTGAAAAACGCTACGAGACGCTAAAGTGGCTTGTCTTCCAGAATTCGACAATGGGTCCAATGCTGGGCCAAGCACACCACTTCATGGTGTATGCGAATGAGAAGATAGATTACGCGATTGAACGTTACGACCGGGAAGTTGGTCGAATATACAACATTCTCGAACAGCGCCTAGCCCAATATGAATATCTTGCCGGCGAGTATTCTATCGCTGACATCAGCACATTCCCTTGGGTTCGCACCCGAAAACTGCATCGACGCGACTTGTCGGAGTACCCGAATATTGATCGATGGTACCAAGCGATCAAAGACCGTCCGGGGGTTCGGGCGGGCATAGATACGTTGTCCGACAGCAAACAATGGGAAGCGAAGCCGGGCACCGAGGCCTGGAAGAATATGTTCGGAAAGAACGGAAGTTCGTAACAATCACACAAAATCCTCCCAGGCGTCAGGCGCGACGACCTGTTCGTCGCGCCTGCGCCGCGTAGCGGAACTTGATGCAGCGGTTCTCCCTGCGGGGGCTGGCGCAGGATTTTGAATTCTGCGCGACCATAAGCCGTTTGAAGTCACCCAATCTAGTCCGAATATCGGGGCACGAATCCGGCTGATGGATTCATACCAACGGTCATGACGATTGACCGACATGGGCCCATTTCCGCATTCCGATTGAGGTGATTGTCTGCGGCTGGGCGAGAAGCTTCTGCCACGCCTCGCATGCAGCATCGATGATGGCGTCGTAGGTGTCGAAGACGCGGTTCGACAGCCAATTGGCGCGGAGATACTGCCAGATGTTCTCGACAGGGTTCAGTTCGGGGGCCCGCGAGGGCAGGAAAATTGGCGTGACGTTGCTGGGTACGTCGAGATTTGCCGTCGTGTGCCATCCGGCGCGATCCATAAGCAGCACGGCATGCGCGCCGTTGGCGACATGACGGCTGATCTCATCGAGGTGAAGCTGCATGGCCTCGGTGTCGGCATGCGGAAGGGCAAGGGCAGCACCCTTGCCGCGCGCCGGGCAAATGGCGCCGAACAAATAGGCGTTCTTGTAGCGCTGGTCGGCCGGCTGGCGCGGTCGCGTGCCGCGTCTTGCCCATTGCCGGACCAGGCCGTTCTTCTGGCCGATCCGGGCTTCGTCTTGGAACCATATCTCGACAGGCTTGCCTTTCGGCAAGTCGGCCAGATGCGCCTTCAGCGTGCGCGGGAAATTTTTTTATAAGCCTCGATAATCTCGGCGTCCTGCGCGGGATGGCGTGGTCGGACGCTCATGTGCGAGAAGCCCAGCTTCTTCAGGAGCGTCGAAATATAGCGCTCATGATAGTCGACGCCGAAGCGGTCCTTGATGACCCTTTGGAGATCAAGGCGTCGCCAGCGCACCACGCCGTCGATGGCACGATCGGGGCCGGTCTCAACAATTTCGGTAAGCTCGTCCAACTGCTTCGGTGAAAGCCGCGGTGTGGGGCCGCGCGACCAGGAATCAACAAGCCCTTCCGGTCCAGCTGCGTTGAACCGATGCACCCAGTCGCGCAGGGTCTGGCGATCCATCCCGCCGATCCTGGCTGCGTCCGTACGGTTCATGCCGTCGAGCACCGCAGCCAGCGACAGCAACCGGCTGCTTTGCCGCGCATCCTTCGACATTCGCGCCAGACGACGAAGCTCACTCGCCGGATAGTCTGTCCGCAATTCCACCGCTGATCCCATGGCCGAATCCTCCCTCGGCCCAAAGAATCATGATTTGCGACGCCGAGGAATCTCCCGGAGAGTCACAATCCGACGCCGTTGGTATCACTATCTACTTGACAGCCGATAGGCTGGATGACCAGATTGGATATACCAATTGCCGCGCTAAGGCTATCAGGATCTGGAGAAATTGAGATGGATTTTTCGGCCGAACTGCCTCGTCGCATTCATATGATCTTGGATGAAGGCGCCACGTACGGCGAGTCCCGTGTCGCTTTTACAGACGAAAACGGGATTGATTGGTCCTACCGCCGGCTGATTGACACGGTCGAATCTGTCTCTACTGAACTGCGGGAACTAGGGATTCGGTCGGGTGATCGGATAATGATCGTTTGCGAAAACTCGATCGGGGCTATCGTTCTAATGTATGCGGCTAGCCGGTTGGATGCATGGGCGGTGCTAGCGAATGCTCGGCTTAGCAAGCATGAACTTGCTCTTATAGAAGAGGATTGCCAGCCGCGGCGTTTATTTCGGACCCATGCCAACGTGTCTGCACCAGATACGGGCGACGGTTACGCTGATGTGCGGATCTTTACTGGCATTGGCGCCGTGACGATCGGTCCGTTAAATGAGAACAGCGCGCCGGAAGAAGTACACGAAGGATCCGCAGAGCAAGTCGCCGTTCTAGTCTACACTACTGGAACCACGGGGCGCCCCAAGGGGGTTATGCTGAGCCATCGCAATCTGACTTTCGTCGCAAGCAGGGGAAGACGAACACAAACTCTTTCTCGCGACGATGTCGCCTTGTGTGTCATGCCGATATCTCATTCGTACGGGCTCGTGTTGATGCAAGGAATGTTGTACGCCGGCGCGCGCATGAAAATTATGCCGCGATTTTCATTACAGGAAGCCCTGGATGCGGTTCGCAGCGGAGAGCTGACGATTTTCAACGCCGTTCCTGCCATGCTGACCCGGGTGGTGGCACATGTCGAACAGACTGGGGAAAAGCTCACGCCTAACAATCTCCGGTACGCCTATACGGGCACCGCGCCGCTCGATCTGTCTTTACGTAAAAATGTCGAACGGCTGTTCGGCGTGGTTCTGCAAAACGGGTACGGATTGACGGAAACATCGCCGACGATCAGCCGGTCGCATTATTCGATGGGTAGCGACGAGGTCAACATTGGTCCACCGATACACGGGGTCGAGATCAGGATCGTCGGACCTGACGGTCTGGATGTCCCAGAGGCCAAGCCGGGAGAATTGCTAGTTAGAGGCCCCAATGTGATGTTGGGATACTATCGCCAACCGAAAGCGACCGCCGAAGTTATTGACGAGGACGGTTATCTCCATACGGGCGATATCGTCAGCCGCAACGATCGGGGCGAATTGGTTATTCAAGGTCGATCGAAGGAATTGATCATTCGCTCCGGCTTTAATGTCTATCCTCCGGAAGTCGAAGCCGCCCTGAATGCACATCCCAGCATTCTTAACTCCGCTGTGGTCGGTCGTCCTGTTGAGGGAAATGAGGAAATTATTGCCTTCGTGGAAATGTTACCTGAAATGCGTTGCGAGACGGATGACCTTAAGTCCTTTCTGAAAGGCCGTCTTGCCCAGTACAAGCTGCCGCAACAGATTATTGTTATGCAAAACTTGCCGATCGCTCCGAATGGAAAGATAAAGAAGAACGATTTAAAAATATACTTAGATAATTTGAGCGATCGGACGGTCACGTGCTTCCGAGAACGCTTAGGATCATGAGTCCGATCCATATAGAGCCTCCGACATGGTCCGCAATCCCGTAAAACTCGATATGGAGAACCCGCCCCGCCATGACCACCTTGCATGCTAACCTGATTGATGGAGCTTGGGTCGAAGGCGAAGCCGCGCCCAACATTAACCCCTCCAACACCAACGACATCATCGGCACCTATGCGCGCGCTACTCGAGCAGACGCCCAAGCTGCGATCGCCGCCGCCAAGCGTACATTCCCGAAATGGGCGCGCACGAGCCCCTTGGAGCGCCACGCGGTTTTGCGCAAGGCGGCCGACGAAATTCTCGCCCGCAAGGACGAACTCGGTCGACTTTTGTCGCGCGAGGAAGGCAAATCACTGGCCGAGGGCGTCGGCGAAACGGTTCGTGCGGCTCAAGTCTTCGATTTCTTCGCGGGCGAAACGCTCCGGCTAGCCGGCGAAACGTTGCCCTCTGTGCGTCCGGGCGTCGGGGTGGACGTGACGCGTGAGCCGGTCGGCGTAATCGCTATCATCACGCCGTGGAACTTCCCAATCGCCATTCCGGCGTGGAAAATCGCGCCGGCGCTTTGCTACGGCAACACTGTAGTATTAAAGCCGGCTGATCTCACCCCCGGCTGCGCTTGGGAGATAGTTGATATTCTGCACCGCGCAGGCCTGCCAAAGGGTGTACTCAATCTCGTAATGGGCCATGGTTCAATCGTCGGCCAGACAATGCTCGATAGCCCCGACATAGATGCAATAAGCTTCACCGGCTCGCTGGAGATCGGCCGGCGCGTGGCGGCCTCCTGCGTCGAACATGGCAGAAAGTTCCAACTCGAGATGGGCGGCAAGAATCCGCTGGTCGTGCTCGATGATGCGGACCTCGATGTGGCGGTCGACTGCGCCGTCAACGGTGCATTCTTCTTGACTGGCCAGCGCTGCACGGCTTCCTCACGGCTGATCGTCACCGAAGGCATCCACGATCGCTTCGTCTCGGCAGTCACCGAAAAGCTTAAGAACCTCGTCATCGACGACGCGCTCAAGGCGGGGACGCAGATCGGTCCGGTGGTGGACGAGAATCAACTCAGCCAGGATGAGAAGTATATCGCCATTGGCCGTGAGGAGGGCGCTAAGCTGGTGTGTGGTGGCGAGAGGCTAAACCGTGAGACGCCCGGCTTCTACTTGCAACCCGCCCTGTTCACCGAGGCGACCAACAATATGCGCATCAGCCGCGAAGAGATTTTTGGTCCCGTCGCGGCGGTAATTCGCGTCAAGAATTATGAAGAAGCGCTGGAGACCGCAAACGACACGCCCTTCGGCCTGTCCTCAGGGATCTGCACCGCCAGCCTGAAACACGCGACGCACTATAAGCGCAATGCCGAAGCCGGCATGATATTCGTCAATCTGCCCACTGGCGGCGTCGACTTCCATGTACCGTTCGGTGGTCGCAAGGGATCGAGCTTTGGGCCCCGCGAACAGGGCCGTTACGCCGCGGAGTTCTACACAACAGTTAAAACGGCCTACACGCTGGCCTGAAACAGGCTCCTGCCGGTCCGCCTACCAGCCCCGGGGGTCCCCAATGGCGCGCCGGCTTCGCCCATGCCGGCGACGCGACAAGAACGAACCCGCCGGGGCTGTCAGCGTGTGAGGTCGCTCAATGTAGTGGCAACCATGCCTCGTTCGGCCCGTGCGAGTGTCTAGTAATACGTGCTCACACTGGCCAAGTGGCAGTCGCGCCTTGCACGTCTTTGAACTGCGCAAGCGTTACCCGTTCGGCTCGCATTCTCGCCGCGATGGTCAGGCGGGCAATAGCTGCGACAAGTACTCAAGGAAGAGGCAACTCGTGCGGCTGGAACTCTTCGTGACTGTCGAAGCATGCTCGGGACCTGCCAGATAATGCACTCTGCGACTTCTACGAGGTCGGCACCTGAATTAGAACAAGAGATGTTCCCACGGGCCTACTAGGAAGCCGGTATACCGGGTCAACGCACCACATGCGCTCCAGTAAAACCACGTGAGAGGATTGTGAATGCAGA
>APMI01006999.1_pt1 | contig 42041 bp, 28 predicted proteins | sample 667938 | NCBI WGS metagenome assembly APMI01 (sample SAMN01084076, study PRJNA167559) | wastewater metagenome | biome: Wastewater | place: Denmark: Ejby Moelle, Odense | collected 2011-11-28
AGAGTAGTAGTAGCGAATTTAGCGCCAAGAAAAATGAGGGGTATTGAAAGCAATGGCATGATCTTAATGGCAGAAGATGCCGCTGGTAAATTGAAATTTGTAACACCCGATGAAGCGGTGGACAATGGCAGCGGTGTTAGTTAATCTTTTTCCGGTAGTGAGCAGAAGCTGTTTGCAGGTATGCTTTCATTTCATGTATCAACGTATCAGCCCCGTTAAAGCGGGGCTTTTTTAACAGGTCATCTTTACGGCCGGTATCATTTTTATAATCGTAACAATAAACTGCTTTGCCCTCCATGGCATCAAACCCAAGGATATATCTTTCATTGATGGCATGATAAATGGCGCTGTTGGTTTTGGTGAAAACAGTGCGGTGCATGTTGAGCGCTGTATCTTTTAAGCTAACGCCATAGCTTAGCAGGCTGTCTTTAAAGCCGCTGTAGTAAAGGATCGTATTCATCACATCTGTTTGGCTCACGGGGGCCGAAACTACATGCTGTATTTCGCTGGAGGGATCGTAAATAAACAGCGGGATCCGGAAACTTTCCACCACATCAATGTTGATCTTTTTCAGGTTGGCTGGCGTCCAGTGATCGGAACAAAAAATAAACACCGTGTTTTTATACCATGGTTGCTGAGCAGCGCTGCGAAAAAATTGCTCAAGGCAGTCGTTATAATATTGCATGGTTTTCATTTGTGCCGTAGTGTTTTTAGCAGGAAACCTGTTGTTGAAACTGGCCGGCACATCATTGGGAAAATGGGTGCTGATATTATACTGCACCGAAAAAAAAGGTTCTTTTACTTTCGCCAGTTGCTGTGCCATAAAATTCAGCACATATTCATCATGCAGGCCCATGGTATGCTTTTCCATTTGCCGGTAACCCGGAATGTTTTCCATGCTGTAATAATGCTGTATACCCAGCCAGCGGCAGCATTGGGCAAAACCAAAATCATCATAGTTATCACCGATAAAAAAAGAGGAGTTGTAATTTTTTTTAGCCAGTTCATCACCGATCGCTGTATGATTGATAGAAACAAAACCCGAATGGTACAATGGAATGTCCGTCATGGTTGGAACACCTGCCAGCAGCGCTGTGATGCCCTTGTTGGAACTGTACGAATAACTGAAAGCGTTACTGAAATAAGTGCTCTTCTGAACAAGGCTATCTAAAAAAGGCATCGCTACTTTGTCGGCACTGCTGCTGTCAAAAAAATCAGCCGGCACACTTTCCATAATAAAAAGAATGATATTTTTTGGAGTAGTTGCGGCACTGTTGTTTTTTTTACGAATTGAAAATAATTTAACCCGTTCCTCATCGGGCATGTATTTTTTGTCAGGGATCAGTATTTCATTGCGCCGGTAAAGCGAGTATAAAAAGGTATGAAAAGAGTTTTGTACCAATGGTAACTGCACTGGCTTGACAGCTGTGAGTGGGTAAGTGGGTACTGTTTTTTTGCTGCCATTGATTAAGAACAGCAGGCAAAATAAAAGCATCAATGCATTGCTGAGGTAGAAATGAACATTTGAATTAGCTGCAGCGGAAAGACGGTCCAGGTGTTTGTAAACGGATGTGCCGATGATAATACAAAATACCAGTAAGGCCATCGATATTACTATAACAATGCCAGTTCCGTTTTGCAATGGATTCCTCAATACATAGAGCAGGTCTGCATCTGCACGCTGCAGGTGAAAACGGAAATAGAAAATGTCTACCGTGTTTAGTAAAAGCGCTGTTGTGTTGGCAATGGTAAACAACAGCAGGATCGCTTTTTTAACAAAAGGATATTTAAAAAATTTACCGCAGGCCATTAATAGGATCAGCAATGGGAAATTGATCAGTACAATAGAAAAGACATCATACAGTACCGACCATTTTACCAGTTTGAAAAGATCTGCGGCTGATTGTAAAGCCCAATGATCTGTAATGCTGTAATTCTTATAAAAGAAAATGCATTTTAGAAGGCATGATAAAATAAGTAGCTTTAGAAAAAATAATAAAGCAGGTTTTTCCTGTTTTGCAAAGCCTTTGAGTAACTGAAAAAATTTCATGTAGGATGAAGAAAAATAGTTTCCTCCTGAACAAATATACGGTCACGGTTTTTATTTTACTGGCATACTTTGCCGGTGATGTGTGGCTGCACAAAGGAATGGCGAGGATACTGCTGCCTGCATCATTTGCCGGGGAACGTAAGCAGGTGAATTTTGTGAATTGCGAACGGCAGTTGAAGATAAGAGGGAAAAATTGGGTGAAGGCTGTTAATACTACGGAGCGAATTGTAAAATTACCTGCTGATGTGGCCGGTTTTGAAATGGATGTATATTTTGATACTTCCAAAAACTGCCTCCTGCTGTACCATGATTCCACAGAATACTCGACCCTGCGAATAGAAGCTGTGCTGGATGTTTACCGGGCAAGAAAAATGACAGCGTCTCTTTGGCTCGATTTTAAAAATCTTTCTGCGGCTAATGAACGGCAGTCTCTGCAATACATGATTCAGCTCCGGCAGCAATATGCACTACGGGATAAAATGATCATCGAGTCTTCACACCCGGAATGCCTGCGCTATTTTTGCGACAGCAGTTTTTTTACCAGTTATTATGTTCCATTCTTTAATCCCTACCAGCTGGCCGGGCCTGCACAATCTGCAACCGTTGATACCATTGCATCCAACCTGAAACGCTATCCTGTTAGTGCGCTCTCGGGCTATTATTTTCAGTATCCATTCTTGAAAAAGTATTTCCCCAGCTTACCAATACTCACCTGGGCCGACAATTCCAAATTCAGTATTGCAGGCTACTGTTTTGATAAAAAATTGCAGGATGACGGACAGTTAAAGGTTGTATTGCATCCGTTCAACTATTAAATAGCACGCCGTCCCGATACACTAAAAAATTATTTTTGCATATATACTTTGTGACCCTTGCCGCCTTCCTGCCATGGTGGTTCATTCTTCCCAATTTATTTTTTCTCCCATTCAATAAAGCCTTAATTTCGGTTATAAAAATAGTTGTTTAACTAACTAATTTTCTTGTCATGTTAAAAAGAACGATCAAAAAAGTTGCGGTACTGGGTAGCGGTGTAATGGGAAGCCGCATCGCCTGCCATTTTGCGGGCGTGGGGTTGCAGGTACTGTTGCTCGATATACAACCGAAAGACCTGCCGGCCGATGCCAGCCCGGCAGCAAAAAATAAAATAGTAAATGATGCATTGGCGGCTGCTGTAAAATCAAATCCATCACCGGTATACACTGCAGATGTAGTAAAGAAGATCACTACCGGTAATTTCACTGACGACATGAAAAAGATCGCAGATTGTGATTGGGTGATAGAAGTCGTGGTGGAACGCCTCGATGTTAAGCAAAGCATTTTTGCAGAGGTGGAAAAATACCGTAAGCCAGGTACACTCATCAGCTCCAACACATCCGGCATTCCGATTCATTTGATGGCCGAAGGAAGAAGCGATGATTTTCAAAAGCATTTCTGCGGCACCCATTTTTTCAACCCGCCAAGATACCTGCGCCTGCTGGAGATCATTCCCTCTCCATATACTGATGAGGCAGTGATTGGTTTTTTAATGCAGTATGGCGACCAGGTGCTGGGTAAAACCACCGTGTTGTGCAAGGATACACCTGCTTTTATTGCCAACCGCATTGGTGTGTTCTCGATGATGGCCATCATGAACACGATGGAAAAACTGCAGTTGGGCGTGGATGATATTGATGCACTAACAGGGCCGGTGATAGGCCGACCTAAATCCGCTACATTCCGCACAGCAGATGTGGTGGGTATTGATACATTGGTGAAAGTGGCAAAAGGTGTAGCAGACAATTGTCCGGGCGATGAAGCAAAAGAACTGTTTGCCATCCCTGCCTGGCTTGATAAAATAGTGGCCAATAACTGGCTGGGCGATAAAACCGGCCAGGGATTTTTCAAAAAGACAAAAAGCGCTTCCGGTGAAAAAGAGATACTCACGCTCGACCTGCAAACGCTGGAATACGGCCCAAGAAAGAAGCCAAAATTTGCTACACTCGAAACGGCCAAACCTATTGAAGATATTAAAACAAGGTTAAAAGCGCTGTGCGCCGGCACAGATAAGGCCGGCGAATTCTATCGCCAATTCCACTATAATTTATTTGCGTATATCAGTCATCGGGTTCCAGAGATATCAGATGAACTCTACCGGGTGGATGATGCCATGATGGCGGGCTTTGGCTGGGAGATAGGGGCATTTGAGAGCTGGGATATACTCGGTGTTGCAAAAACAACGGAAGCTATGAAAGCCGCAGGTTTTAAAGTGGCCGCCTGGTTAGATGAGATGCTTGCTTCCGGTGCAACCAGCTTTTATAAAGTGGAGAACGGAAAGCGGCTCTGCTACGACGTTAGTAGCCGCAGTTACAGGACAATACCGGGTGGGGAAGCGTTTATTGTGATGAAGAATTTCCAGGACCAGCTTGTATGGAAGAACAGCGCCTGCCGCACTTATAATATTGGTGATGATGTGCTGGGGCTGGAATGGTACACCAAAATGGGCAGCATTGGAGGTGAAGTGCTCGAAGGAATCCAACAGTCAATCTCATTGGCAGAAAAGCAATACAAAGGACTGGTGATCGCAAACGATGGTCAAAATTTTTCTGCAGGTGCCAATGTTGGGATGATCTTTATGCTGGCCATTGAGCAGGATTATGATGAGATCGATATGGCGATCAGGATGTTCCAGGCAACCATGATGAGGGTTCGTTATTCTTCCATACCGGTAATACTGGCACCACACGGTCTTGCACTTGGCGGAGGCTGCGAGATTTGCCTGCATGCCGATAAAGTGGTGGCTGCTGCAGAAACTTATACAGGGTTGGTGGAAGTTGGTATCGGCGTAATACCGGGCGGCGGTGGTACCAAGGAATTTGTGTTGAGGGCATCCGATGAGTTGCACAGCGGCGAAGTTGACACCAATACTTTACAGAATCGTTTTCTTACGATCGCTACGGCTAAAGTTGCTACCTCGGCCCATGAAGCTTTTGACCTTGGTATCTACCGGAAGGGCAAAGACCAAATAATTATAAATCCGGGAAGAAGGATCGCCGAAGCAAAACAGGCAGTGGTGGAAATGTATGATGATGGCTATGTAATGCCCGTTCAGCGCAATGATATCAAAGTACTCGGCCGTGGTGCACTGGGCGCCATGTACGCCGGTATTAACGGCATGCATACTGCTAACTATGCCACCGATCATGATGTAACAGTTGCAAAAAAACTGGCCTGGGTAATGGCCGGGGGCGATCTGAGCGAAGCAACCTTGGTGAGTGAACAATACCTTCTTGATCTTGAAAGGGAAGCATTCCTTAGTTTATGTGGCGAAAAGAAAACACTGGAAAGGATCCAGAGTATCCTTAAAACAGGTAAGCCATTAAGAAATTAAATTACTTTTTTAGTTTGAAAAGAAGAGCGTGTTTTACATGCTCTTTTTTTTGTGTCAGTCTGTCGCAAAACACCCCTTACATTGACGTTTCCGCCGTTGACTAGATCAATATAGCGAACTAATTTTACATCCTCATCTTACAAAATAAAACAGGTCATATGAAAAAAACGGGTATCATCTTACTTACTTTATTTATTGTATGCTTCAGTGCTGAACCACTTTTTAGCCAGGTAAAGGAGCAGCATGGCTATGCACCGGTAAACGGCCAAAAGATATATTATGAGATCCATGGCGAAGGGAAGCCCGTTGTTTTACTGCATGGAGCATACATGTCGATCGATATGAACTGGAGCCAGTTGATTCCCGAACTGTCGAAGACCCGGAAAGTGATTGCATTTGAAATGCAGGGACATGGAAGAACGGCAGATATCGAAAGACCCTTTTCTTTTCCTGCACTTGCAGATGATATTTCGCAGGCAATGAAATACCTGCACATTGATAGTGCCGATGTGATCGGGTATAGCTTTGGCGGTACTGTAGCACTGCAACTTGCCATTGGGCATCCCACGGTGGTTAATAAATTGGTGGTGATATCAGCTGCCTACAAATCAGACGGATGGCTGCCGCAGGTAAGGGCAGCTTTTGAAACGTTTAAACCGGAATTTTTCGATGCCACTCCCTTAAAGCCCGAATACGAACGGATTGCTCCTGACCCAACACACTGGCGCAGTTTTGTTACCAGGATGATCGCATTCGGCAAGCAAGCCTATGATATGGATAGTGAAAAAATAAAAGCAATCAAAGCACCGGCATTACTGATCATGGGCGATAATGATGGCATTGACATGGAGCACAAGGCAAGCTTTTATAAACTGCTTGGCGGCGACAGATCCTCAGATATGGAAGGGCTCCCCAAATCGCAACTGGCCATTGTTCCGGGTACAACACACGTAACGCTGATGATGAATACAAATATGCTGTTAAGCTTTTTGAAACCCTTTCTCAGTATACCGGATCAATCAATAAAATAAAATCAATTGTATGGCAAGTGTAAGCACCTACCTGAATTTCGCAGGAAATACAGAAGAAGCATTCAATTTTTACAAAACAGTTTTTGGCGGTGAGTTCCTTGCTGGTAAGATCACCCGTTTCAGCGATATACCTGCTGCACCCGGGCAACCGCCGATCAATGAAGCGGATAAGAACCTCGTGATGCATGTAGAGTTAAGGATACTTGATTCCCATACTTTAATGGGTACAGATGCCCCGGAGTCCATGGGTTTTAAAGTGAATTTCGGCAATAACAGTTTCATTAACCTGCAGCCCGATACAAGGGAAGAGACCAAACAATTATTTGATAAACTATCCAACGGTGGTACAGTGGGGATGGAACTGCAGGATATGTTCTGGGGCGATTATTTCGGAAGCTGCACCGATAAATTTGGTGTGCAGTGGATGTTTAACTGTTCACAAAAGCCATAAGTTTTTTAACACGATATTTGATGATTAAAAAAAACAACAATGAAAAACAAATTTTATCCCTGCCTCTGGTTTGATGGCAATGCAAAACAGGCGGCTGAATTGTACACTGCGGCCTTTGACCAGGCTGTGATCACAGCCGACAACGGCATGGTAGTTATAACTGAAATAGGTGGTTGTAAGATAATGGGCCTGAACGGCGGACCCATGTTCAAACCCAATGCATCCATTTCCTTATTTGCCATTTTTGAAGATGCAGCAGCGGTGGATGCTGCCTGGAATCTATTGAGTGAAGAAGGCGTGGTAATGATGCCGTTAAATAATTATCCATGGAGCGAAAAGTATGGATGGGTGCAGGATAAATTTGGTATTTCCTGGCAATTGATGATCACAAGGACCGGTATGACTGAGCAAAAGATCATTCCTGCGCTTATGTTTACACAGGCCATGGCGGGTAAGGCAGAAGAAGCCATACAATTTTACACTTCAGTTTTTCCCGGCAGCGAAATAAAAGAGATCAGCCGGTACGAAAAAGGAGAGGGTGATGTGGAAGGAACGGTAAAGCATGGACGCTTTTTACTCGATGGCCAATTATTCGTAGCAATGGATAGCTCCATGGCGCATGCATTCGCATTCAGTGAAGGCGTTTCAATCGTTGTAAACTGCGATACACAGGAGGAGATAGACAAATACTGGAATGCCCTCACGGCCGACGGCGGGCAGGAAAGCATGTGCGGATGGTTGAAAGACAAGTACGGTGTTTCGTGGCAGATCGTTCCGGCGATACTGGGTAGTTTAATGTCTGATAAAGAAAAAGGACAACGGGCCATGCAGGCATTGATGAAGATGAAAAAATTGGACATTGCCGCATTGCAGCATGCATAAGATTTTTCAGGTATAGCATGAATAGAAGCCAGGTCTGTTTAGTAAGGACCTGGTTTTTTATTTTTGAATTGCCATTATTTGTATTGCCCGGATTGGATCTCCACGGTCTTAACTGATCGGTGCCGCTGTTATTTTTATTACCGCACCCAATCACAGGAAAATTGCCGTACCTGTAAAACCCTGGGGTCTTCAATGCATATCGCCAGTTTACGCTTCCTGCATTGTTGAAGAACCAATACATTTGTAGCCTAAACACAATTCATGAAAAAAATATTTTGCAGCCTGTTCCTGGTTGCTGCGATCGCTGCCACTGCACAGAATAAAATGCTCAGTATGGAAGATGCCATGCTAAAGGCAAGAACTACCCTAGCACCTGAAAACTTAAAACAACTGCAGTTTGTTTATGGAACCGGCGATTACGTGTACCTCAAAAAAAATGCTGGTAACGAATCCTGGGTAAAGGGCAATGCAACCATCGGTGAGGCGCCATTTTTAACGCTTGACCAGCTCAATGAGAAATTAAGATCCACCGGCTACGGCGATCTGAAAGCCATGCCGGCCATCCAGTTCAATAGAACTGCCAATTGGATATTTACAGCCAACGGCAATAAGATATCATTTGACCCCATAGCCAACAAAGCAACAACGATATTGCCCAAAGAACTGGCCGGCAAAGAAAATGTAGAGGAAAGCAGTGCCGGTTTTATTGCGTATCTCGATGAACACAATCTCTTTGTTGCAGGCAATGGAACTGCTGCCAGTAAAGTTACCAACGATGGCAGTCGTGAAATCGTGTATGCGTCATCGGTACACCGGGATGAATTTGGTATCAGTAAAGGCACTTTCTGGAGCAACAGTGGCAAACAACTTGCTTTTTACCGGATGGATCAAAGTATGGTAGCAGATTACCCGATCGTGGACTGGAGCAAAACGCCGGCGGTAAACGAAAATATCAAGTACCCTATGGCGGGTGGTAAAAGTCACCAGGTAACCGTGGGCGTTTACAATGCTGTGAGCAAATCGCTTGTTTATTTAAAAACAGGAGAACCGGCCGACCAATACCTTACCAATATTGCCTGGAGCCCCGATGACAAGTATGTCTTTATTGCTGTGCTGAACCGGCAGCAAGATCATTTATGGCTGAACCAGTATGATGCTTCCACCGGGGATCTTGTAAAAACATTATTTGAAGAAACGGATGATAAATACGTAGAGCCTTTAGTGCCAATGTTGTTCCTGGAAAACGATCCTGGAAAGTTCATCTGGCAAAGCAACCGTGATGGCTGGAATCACTTATACCTCTATGATATTTCAGGAAAACTCATCAGGCAAATTACAAAGGGCGAATGGGAAGTACTGGAAGTAAAAGGCTTTGATGAAAAAGGAGAAAATATTTTTGTGGTAACAACGCAGGAGTCACCGGTGTCAAAAAGATTGTCGCAGGTAAATTTGAAAACAAATGTGCTGAAGCAGATCACCAAAGGGAATAACGTTCACAACGCACAGATCAGCAGTGATGGAAAATATATACTCGATACCTACAGCAATACCACAACGCCAAGGATCGTTGAGCTAACCAATGTAAAAACCGGCAAGGCAACGGTACTGCTGCAGGCTGCCAATCCTTTAAATGAATATGCAGTTGGTCAATTAAACATCTTCACACTAAAAAATAAAACAGGTAACGACCTGTATTGCCGCCTGTACAAACCAGCTGGCTTCGACAGCACAAAAAAATATCCTGTGATCGTTTACTGGTATGGTGGTCCGCATGCACAATTGATTTTGAACAGTTGGAATGGCGGTGCCGGTGATTACTGGTTTCAGTACATGGCAGAAAGAGGCTATGTTGTTTTTACACTGGATACAAGGGGCAGCGATAACCGTGGCAAAGCATTTGAACAATCCATTTTTAGAAGGGCCGGCGATGTGCAGATGGAAGACATGATGACGGGGATCGATTATCTTGGTCAGCAATCTTATATAGATAAAGAAAGAATGGGATTGTTTGGCTGGAGTTATGGGGGCTTTATGACGACCGATTTTATGCTGCATCACCCTGGTGTGTTTAAAGCGGCGGTGGCAGGAGGACCGGTGATGAACTGGAGCTGGTACGAGATCATGTATGGAGAAAGATACATGGACTCACCACAGGAAAATCCCGAAGGATATGCTGCTACCGACTTAACAGCCCAGGTAGAAAAGTTAAAAGGAAAACTCCTGCTCATCCATGGCCTGCAGGATCCTGTAGTAGTACAACAGCATTCGGTAAATTTTGTAAAAGCCTGTATCGACAAAGGCGTGCAGGTTGATTACATGATCTACCCGGGACATGAACACAATGTTACAGGAAAAGACAGGGCACACCTGTATCAAAAGGTTACCGATTATTTTATGCAAAACCTTGCTGACATCAAATAGGTATTCAGCACTCCGGCTTTTATATGTTTAAATTTCCTGCATGGGCGAAGCAACCTTGATACCCCACAGCGATGAGCTCCTCATCCGCTCTGTATTTTTCTTTTACGGCCATGCAGCCAGTGAAGCGTTGAGCCTGCAGGTGGCCAGGGATATTGAACAGCACTGGAATGAAGCAGCCGCTGTGGTGGAAATAAAAAAGAGGTATTACCGGCTTCGCTTCAAAATAGAAGGGAGCCATGCAGGTGAATTAACAGAGATGGATGTGTACGAAAATACGGACCCAAAAAATAATTATTTCCGTGTAGAAACGGTTTCGCCACTGCAGGTATCGTTCGTAGATGGGCTGGGTTGCAATACCGGTTTTTTCTTATTGCAGAACCTGCTGCAGGACAGTACTACCGCAGCCCATGAATATGGCCATACCCTCGGCCTGCCACATCCCCGGCAACCTGATATCAGGGGAAAGGGTACACCGGGCATTATGTATCCAAGAGGTACTGTGGTAGATCCGGTATACCAGTACAATCCCCATGCTTTGGCCGGCGACAATACCAATGGCGGTACCATCAACCCGCTGTCACGAAAAGTATTACAGCAGGATGTTGACGATCTGCAATTGCACAAACTCCGCTTTGATAAAGATGGTACGGCTGTGGTAGGCGCTTTTTCATCCGTGTGGCACGAGGCAGTACAGTAAGATCGAACCGTTTAAATAATTTCTGATATTCCTGCATCGCAAAATCACTTATCTTTCTGTTCTGTTATTTTTTAACCAAATTAAAGTATGCCAGTTCTATCAATTGAAAGCCTCCGTAAAGATTACGGGAAGATACAGGCTTTAAAAGGAGTTAGTTTCTCTGTTCCCAAAGGTTGTGTATTTGGTATCCTTGGCCCTAATGGCAGTGGCAAAACCACTTTGCTGGGCCTGATCATGGATATCCTTAAACCAACCTCCGGTTCTTATAAATTGTTTGATGAAGAACCAAATGAAAGTCACCGCAGGCAGATCGGTACTTTTTTGGAAACGCCTAATTTTTATCACTACCTGTCTGCCGTTCAGAATCTTGAAATTTCCGCTGCCATTAAGCAAAGAGGTAAAGAAGACATTGAAAAGGTGCTGGAAACTGTAAACCTGTCGCAGAGAAAGCATTCCCGGTTCAGCACCTATTCGCTGGGGATGAAGCAGCGGCTCGCCATCGCCAGTTGTTTGCTTGGTAGTCCTGAAGTGCTGGTGCTGGATGAGCCTACCAATGGGCTGGATCCTGTTGGCATTGCCGAAACAAGGGAACTGATCAAAAAACTGGCGCAGCAGGGTAAAACCATCATCATGGCCAGTCACCTGCTGGATGAGGTAGAAAAAGTTTGTACGCATGTGGCCATTCTAAAAAAAGGTGAACTGATCACCACCGGCAGGGTAGATGAGATACTGGCCAATGAAGACATTGTGGAATTGGGGGCATCCGATACCGTTAGGTTACAGCAGTTTGCAGAACAGTTGGGTGGTTACAGTAATCTAAAGCGCTCAGAGAACCTGCTGCAGTTGTACTACCCTGTTGGAACTGCCAACTTAGAGCGCATCAACCAGCATTTCTTTAACCAGGGCATTGTACTCAATCACCTGCACCTTAAAAAGAAAAGCCTCGAATCTAAATTTTTTGAACTTACAAACTGATTTCTACGTGATACAATTATTAAAAATCGAGTGGCTTAAAATAAAGAACTATTCAGCTTTTATTGTGCTGGGACTGTTTTTTTTACTGGGCATTCTCGGCTCCAACTATGCCGTATTTTATTTGAAGAAAAATATTATTGATAAGGCCGATCCAACAGGGATGATCGCCAGTTCGTCACCGTATGATTTTGCACATACCTGGCAAACCACCAGTTATGTAAGCGGGTACCTGTTACTGTTACCCGGCCTTTTGCTGATCCTGCTCGTTACCAATGAATTTGCCTTTCGTACACACCGGCAAAATATACTGGATGGGTGGAACAGGAAAAATGTTATTGATGTTAAGATCGCCATGGCCCTGATAGCAGCAGTAATATCTACCATACTGGTTTTTATCACAGCCATTATTTTCGGCTTTGCTGCCGGTTCTTCTTTTTCGGTAACCCATATTGATGCCGTTGGTTATTTCTTTCTCAAAGCGCTCTCTTACAATATGATCGCCCTGCTGTTTGCAGTACTCGTTCGTAAAACCGGCTTTGCCATCGGCCTGTATTTTATTTATATGGGATTTGAGAACATCGTATCCGGGATACTGCAGGCGCTTTCCATGAAATTCAAAGCTGAATATGGCTTTGACATTGGCAATATGGGCGATTACCTGCCAATGAATGCCTCCGATGGCCTGTTGCATTTTCCTGAAAATACCATTACCAACCTCGCCAACAACTCTAAAGCAATGCCGCATGATTATATGTATGTGAGCCTGGTGCTGGCATTGGTTTACCTGTTTGTATTTTATGCCTGGAGCCGCAACAGGATATTGAAAACGGATCTTTGATACTATTCTATATTTCTATACATCTAAAACAACAATTATGAAAAAGCTTTTAGTAGCCGCCGTATTGTGTTCCGGAGCTATCTCAGCATGGGCACAACCACGCCTGCCTGAAAATTATTTCTGGAAAAAATTTGACAATGGCCTGGAAGTGGTTGTAATAGAAAATCACAAAGTGCCGCTTGCAACGATTGAGATCGCGATTGAGATCGCTGTAAAAAATGGCGCTTATACAGAAGGCCCCGAGTTCAGCGGCCTCAGCCATTTATTTGAGCACATGTTTTTTAAAGCCAATAAAGATTATCCCGACCAGGAACATTTTTTAAAACGCACGCAGGAACTGGGCGCTATCTGGAACGGTACTACCGGTGAAGAAAGGGTAAACTATTTTTTCACGTTTGATAAAGACAGTTTGGATGCAGGCTTACGTTTTATGAATGCGGCCATCCGCTTCCCGATCTATCGCACCGAAGACATGCAGAAAGAAAGACCGGTAGTGGATGGTGAATTTCAACGGGCAGAAAGCGACCCTGGTTTCCAGGTATGGTACGAATGTCAAAAAAAATTATGGGGCGACCTGGTAACAAGAAAGAACCCGATCGGCGATCACAACATCATCAATACCGCTACGCCGGAAAAGATGATGATCATCAAAGACAAGTATTATTTTCCCAACAACTCCCTGCTGGTGATCTGCGGCGATGTTGAGCATGAAGCAGCTTTCGCCAATGCACAAAAGATATTTGGCGACTGGGCAAGCAGTGGATTTGATCCGCATCAAAAATATCCGGTTCCGGAATTTGCGCCACTGGAATCCACCAAATATTTTGTGAAAGAATCCTCCATTGCACAAACACCCTACATGTTATTTTTCTGGCATGGACCAGATACAAGAAATGATTCTGCAGGAACAGTTGTGGCAGATGTTTTCTCTACCATCCTCGGTTTGAATTCTTCCAAATGGCAGCAGGCGCTGGTAGATAAAGGGCTTGCTACTTACGCCGGGGTGAGTTATCAAACACTGAGGCATGTTGGTCCTGTCAATATTTATGTATTGCCCAATCCGCTTAAAATGAAGGAATGTTATACCGAGATCATGAACCAGTTAAAGATGTGGAACAGCGACGATTATTTTACCGATGAACAACTGGAAACGGCGAAGCAGATCGTAAAGCGGAATTTTATCCGGCAGAATGAAAAGCCTTCTTCACTGGCCAGCCAGATCACCTATGCATGGTGCAGCACTTCATTTGAATATTACCTCGATTATACCGGCAATTGCCAGCGGGTAACCCGGGATGATATTAAGAAATATGTAGAGCGCTACATCACTGGTAAAAATTATGTGGCAGGCACCATCATCAACGAAGAAATGAACAAGCAGATAAAGCCAGCCGAATTTTTCAAACCCAATAATTAACTTTTAATAACTACAGATATGAAAAAGTTTTTTTCAATAACAATGTGCTGGCTGTGTGCATTCACCTTGTTTAATGCGTCAACAGCTACTGCCCAAAAAGGGGAAGCTTATGAAATGACTGTAAGCGGTGTAAAAGTAATTGTGCAACCCAGCGGCAACCAGATCGTGGAGATACAAACCATCATCCGGGGCGGCGTGCAGAATTATGCTTTTGCGAAACAGGGTATTGAAAGCCTTGCAATGACAGGTCTTACAGAATGCGGAACAAAGAATGATGATAAAAATTCATTTAAGAACAAACTGGATAAGGTGAGTGCGCAGGTATACGGCAACGCCGGGAATGATTTTTCTACCATCAGCATGAACTGCATCAGGAGCGATTTTGATATCGTATGGCCATTGTATGCAGATGCCATCACCGTTCCTGTTTTTGATGAAAAGGAATTTGGCAGGATCAAACAGGATGCGATCAATGGCTTGAGGGCGCAGGAATCGCAGCCCGACTACGCCATTGATAATATGGCAAAACAAATGGCATTTGCAGGTAAAAACAATGCCAAACGCCCCGAAGGCACTGTGGCCACGGTGGGCAAACTAACGGCTGCCGAAACAAAAGCATATTACCAGTCCATACTCACCCGTTCAAGAATGGTGATTGTGGTAGTAGGAGAGTTTGACAAAGCAGTATTGGAACAAAAGATCGAAGCCATGCTGGCTCCTGTTCCGCAGGGCGCTCCTTTTACCTTAAAAAAAGAAACGATCGCCCCTGCAAAGAATATTTTCAGGGCAGAGAAAAAAGATTTGGCCACCAACTATATCCAGGGTGTGGCCAGTGCACCATCACCCGGCACACCGGAGTTCAATGCATTTATGCTGGCCATGCGTATTTTTTCGCAGCGTCATTTTTTAGAAGTGAGAACCAAAAACGGTTTAAGCTATGCACCCGGCAGTTGGTTCGATGGAAGCAGTTCTTCCTCTGCCAATATCAGTGTATCTACCACAGATCCCAACAAATACATCGCCGTGGCGAAAGCACTGATTGAAAAAACAAAAAAAGATGGCTTTACGGAAGATGAATTGAGGAACATGAAAACCCAGTATCTCACCGGCTTTTTTTACCGGCAGGAAACCAACAGTGCACAGGCAGCTTCACTCGCTGCCAATGAAGTGCTGCACAGCAACTGGAGAAGAGCGCTTACCATCAGCGACGACATGAAAAAGATAACCGTACCGGAATTGAACAGTGTTTTTAATAAATACATCAGCAATATGGTGTGGGCTTACCAGGGCAACCCGGCAAAAGTTAATGCTGCCCTGTTTACCGGTAATACTAAAACCGTATTGCCAAAACCGAAAATAACTACCAAAAAGAAAGGATAAATACTACCGCCTTCCTCAAAACTCCGGCCCACCTGGCCGGAGTTTTTGTTATTTACCATGTTTAAACATTGAATTGACTTCCGGTTCCGCAACCGTTTATTCCTATTAGGGAGTTTTTTTTTCCTGTTTAGCAACATTTGATTGTTCCTGAACGATTAAAAGCAAACTTTTGGTCAAACTAACTGCGGATGCCTCATCATTTTTATCGGAAATTACTGTGTTCAATACTCGGGTGCTTCGCTGTATTTGTACTGGAAGCTCAAAAAGGTACTGAACCTGCCACTGCCAGCCCTGTGCTGCTGCATCCTCCAGTATCATTTACCGGCGGTCATGCTTTTATTGAACAGGTTGGTCAGTATTCCGCTGACAAACAATTTACAGCCCTGGGGAAGGTAATAGCCGGCTTCGAAGGTTTTTCCATGCCCACCATGTTCACTACAAACGGTATCCTTTTTTTGCAGAAAAAAATAACTGCACTTTCTCATCACCAGGAAGAAGAGCTGGAAAAACAGGGATTGCCGGAAGAAGAAATTGAAAGGCGTACTAATGAGATCTTTAGCACCGTATCGTTGCAATGGGTCGATGCCAATCCCAATCCTGGTATAGAATTGCTTGATAAAACAACCGATTATCATACCTATGGTAAGATGCCGGGTAAGGCCTATGGTTACCGGCGGATACTTTGTAAAAACATGTATCCCGGCATTGATATATTGTACAGTATGCAGCCGCAATCGCCCAATGGATTTGAATACAGTTTCATCATTCATCCCGGTGCAGATATCAGGTCAGTTAAAATGAAGTATGGAGGTGACCTGGGCAGTTTGAAACTAACCGGTAACGGATCGCTGCTTGTAAAAACAGCGATTGAAGAAATGACGCAGTCGGGCCTCAAAGCTTTTTCAACGAACAGTGAAGATGCCCTGCAGCCACCTTCAAATACTGGGTTGATCAATGCCAGGTTTGTAGTCCGTAACAAAGAAGTGCACATCGAAGTAAGTGATAACTATGATCACAATAAAATATTGGTGGTCGATCCTTTTGTTTCCTCTTCCGGTGCTTTGACCGGTGTCTCTGCAGGCAAGGCAAAAGATGTTGACTTTGATTATGCCGGCAACATTTATGTAACGGGTGGCGGAGATGGAAATATCCATCAACTGGCAAAGTATGATGCCACTGGTGTGCTGCAATGGACCTTTAGCGGAACACTTACCAATCCTGCCTGGACCTTCGGCCCTTATTTTGGCGGCTGGGTAGTAGAAAAAACAACCGGTAATATTTACCTCGGCCAAGGATTTAATTTCAATGAAGGCTTTATTGTTGTTCGTATCAGTACCACTGGTTTGCATGATAATTACATCACAAACGGCAATCCCAACTTCAGGGAAAACTGGAAAATGATCTGGAACTGTAACAACGGTGCTCCGCAGATCATCGTTGCAGGAGGTGGTACCAATTCAAATATCAATTTGGGTATTTTAACGCCGCCTTCTGTTATCCCAACTGCTACCAATCTTACAGGCATTGCATCCATTGCTTTCCAGGATATGGCAGATATGGTGATCGATCCGCTTACCAACAGCATGTATACTATCTATGCATCCGGCTCTGTACCATCTTTAAATAATTCCATTTACAAACACAACCAGCCTTACAGCGCCGCCACCATTGCCTGGAATGTACCTACAGCTTTTAACGTGTTACAGGAAGCGGCGAACCGTCCTTACATGTCTGGGCTGGGGTTGAATGATAATTCGGCCAACCTGCTGGCTATAAATCCCACCTATCTATTTTATTGGGATGGACGAAACCTGAAAGCATTTGATAAAACCACGGGTGCAGCAGTTGGCACAGCACTTACCATTGCCGGCAATACTGTAAAGATGCAGGGTGGTATCATTGCAGATGCCTGTAACAATGTGTTTGTTGGAAGTGTAAATGGCACCATCAAAGTGTATAGCTTCAACGGATTGGTATTTGATGATGCAGCGGCTCCGGATATACAGGTGCCAGGTTTTGCAACCAGTGCTGTATATGATCTTGCTTATAACGAAACCCAAAAATTGCTGTACGCCAGCGGTGATGGTTTTGTTTCCTCCATTGATGTTTCCTCTTATTGCCCCAATACGGTGTACACACTTAATATTACTCCCGATTGTGTTACGGCAACTGCAACAGCTTTACTCAGCCCGGTACCACCTGCCGGCTCAACGGTTACCTATGCTATCTATAACGGTACCACGCTTATTGCAACCAATACCACGGGAGTGTTCCCGTCTTTAAGCGCTTCTACTACATACAAGATCATTGCCACCATTAACCAGGCCTGCAGCGGCACACAAAGCACAGCGGTGTTTCTGATGCCGGGTGCTGCTATCGGCATCACACAGGTCAATACCACTTGCGGCGCTGCATCCGGGAGCATTACTGCCATTGGTTCCGGCACAACGGCGCCTTATACCTACAGCATTGATGGCATAAATTTTTTACCCGGTGGAACTTTTAACGCATTGAGTGCCGGCGTGTATACGATTACAGTAAACGATGGTAATGGTTGCCGCAGCAATACCCAGGTTACGATCTTAAACAGTAATGGCCCGGTTGCAGGGTTCACCCAAACCAACGCACAGTGCGGCAGCAATTCCGGCACTGTAACAGCAACAGCAAGCGGCGGCGCAGCACCTTATCAATTCAGTATCAATAACGGCAGCACTTACCAGAACAGCAATTTTTTTACCGGCTTGTTAGCTGGCCAGTATATTTTGGAAGTGAAAGATGCACTTGGTTGTATCAATGCATCCATTATAAATATTACCAGCTCACCGTTACCGTTAGTTACCGCCATTCCGGCTACGGCAACCTGCGGTAATGCCAATGGTATCATCAATGCCTTTGCCACCAGCGGTACAGCACCTTACCAGTACAGCATTGATGGCAACAAGTTCCAGGCGGGCAATACCTTTGCCAACCTGACACCCGGAACTTATACTGTTACCGTGAAAGATGCCAATGGTTGCAGCAATACAGCCAGTGCTGTGATTGCCAATACGCCTGCACCAACGGTAACCGCTGCTGCTACACAAGCTGCCTGCGCCAACCAGAACGGTTCTATTACAGCAACAGGCAGCGGCGGTGTGGCGCCATTGCAATACTGTATCAACAACGGACCTTACCAGGCAAACAATGTATTTTCTGCATTGATCGCTGGTTCTTACACGGTTTCTGTGCAGGATGTAACAGGGTGCATAGGAGTTACCAGCGTAAATGTGGTAAGTATTTCAGGCGGTCCAACGGTAACTGCAACATCGCTTCCTTCTTCCTGCAGCGTTAACACCGGCAGCATCAGTGCTGTTGCGTCCGGCGGTGTATTCCCTTATCAATACAGCCTCAATAATACTACCTACCAGGCATCCACTCTCTTTAGTACACTGGCAGCCGGCAACTATGTAGTATTCGCCAAAGATGCTGCCGGTTGTGTAAATACTTTTTCAATTGCAGTACTCAATACGGCAGGCCCTTCGTTGACAGTTACGGCGCTGGCGTCTTCCTGCAATGTGAACGACGGTGTTATAACGGCAACGGGTACTGGTGGCACAGGCATATTGCAGTACAGTATTGATGGAGTTAATTTCCAGGTGGGTAATACGTTCAATGGCCTGGCACCCAATATCTATACAGTTACAGTAAAAGATGCCAATGGTTGCAGCCAGAAAAGAACTGTCACCGTTGCCAATGCTTCCGGGCTAAGCCTCTCCGTTAGTTCTATCTCTACTTCCTGCAACAGCAATACCGGTTCAGTTACGGCCACCGCTGCCGGCGGACTTCCACCATTGCAGTATAGTATCGACGGCTCAAACTATGTTCCGGGGAATACCTTTTCGGGGCTTACCGTTGGTACATATACTTTGTATGTAAAAGATGCCAATGGTTGTATCCTGAATAAATCAACAACAATAGTATCTATATCAGGGCCAGGACTGGTTCTTAACAGTATCAATGCTACCTGTGGTACGGCAAGTGGAGCAATAGAAGCATTTGGTAGCGGGGGAGTAGCGCCACTCACTTACAATATTGATGGCGGTGCCTTTCAATCCGTCAACGCATTTGTCAATCTTGCGGCCGGTAATCATACTATTGTAGTAAAAGATGCTTCTGGATGTACCGCTTCACAGTCGGTGAATATTACCAATTCGGCGGCAGCATCGGCGCCAACAGATGTAACGTTTGTATTAAAAAATGCACTGCCCTGCACCGGGGGAGTGGTAAAGATAAAAAACTTAAAAGGCCTTCCTTCCGGCGGTGGCAATCATTATACTTTCAGCCTCGACTTTGGCGCTTTTACAGGGTCAAACCAATTTACCGGGGTGCCGGCCGGTAACCATATTATAACTGCCATGAACGACAACGGTTGCACCATCAGTAAAATTGCAATCATTGGTACCGGTATCCAGGCTACTGCCACTTACACGGCTGTTAGTGCACCCTGCAATACTACTTCCGGAAGCATTACCATTGCAGGGGTTGGGTTAAATACTCCCTACCACGCAAGTATTGATGGTGGTGCTACCTGGAATACTTTTTTCCCTCCGGGTGCCAACAGCTTTACATTTTCAGGTTTAGCGCCAGGTTCTTACCCGATCATTATGGCAGATGATGCAGATTTTACGCCCGGCACGCCGGATATACCGGGTGCCTGTCTTACAACCATTTTTGCTGTAGTGCCGTCAACAGGAGGGCCATCTCTTAGTACAGTGCAAACACCGGGCACCTGCCAGTCAGTGAATGGAAGCATTACTGCAACGGGCAGCGCCGGCACCGCACCTTATCTGTACAATATCAATGCTGGCGTTTATGCCGGCACCAATGTGTTCAGTAATCTAAGCCCGGGAGTATATTCGGTAACAGTGAAGGATGCCACCGGTTGCGTGGCAGGAGCGAATGTTACGCTTACTGGTCCTTCAGTGCCGGTGGTTACTGCTGCTGTGCTGGCTACGTCCTGCAATCTCAGCAATGCGGTGATCACTGCAACTGTAACAGGAGGCGTGCCTCCATACCAGTACAGTAAAGATGGTTTTACTTTTCAACCCGGCAATGTACTCACCAATGTAGCTGCAGGAAATTATACCCTCTTTGCAAAAGATGTGAACGGTTGTTATGGAACGGTTCCGGTAACAGTTACGGCTACCCCAATGCCGCAGGTTACTGCATTTACCATTGCCGCCAGTTGCGGTAATAATGATGGCAGCATCATCGCCAGCGGAACATCCGGCACGGCACCTTACCAGTACAGTTTAGATGGATTGCTTTACCAGAGCAGCGGTACATTCAGTGGATTGGGAGCAGGTTTCTACACAGTTACGATAAAAGATTTCAAGGGCTGCACAAGTACTACAGGGATCGTGATCGGTAATATAGGAGCCCCCGGGTTTTCCAATACGGTTACAGCCGCTTCCTGCGGTAACAGCAACGGTTCGATAAGCATTACAGCAACAGGCGGTACAGCACCCTACCTGTACAGCAGTGATGGTATTAACTTCCTGGCGGGCAGTAATCTTACGGGGCTTGTAACCGGAACCTACGGAGTGGCTGTAAAAGACTTTAATGGCTGTATCAGCACTAAAATAGTATTGGTGGGCAATACCAGTGGTCCACAAGCCTTAACCGCCACCGTTCGTAATGCTTTTTGCGGATTAAACAATGGCGTCATCACTGCCGCAGCCACCGGTGGAGTGCCGCCCCTTCAGTACAGCCGGGACGGTGTAACATTCCAGGTTAGTAATATTTTTAATGCGGTGCCGGCTGGCAATTACACGCTGTATGTTAGAGATGCCAACACCTGCATGAAAACATTGCCAGTAACAGTAACGGATCTTTCCGGTCCTTCGGTAATGGCTGCGCTTCCATCTCCGGCTACCTGCGTGTTGAGTGACGGTACCATTACTGCCGCTGCCAGTGGTGGTACGGGCTTGTTAGCTTACAGTATTGATGGAGTAAATTTCCAGGGCAGTAATATTTTCACCGCCTTGTCTGCAGGCATTTATTCGGTAACCGTTAAAGACAACAAAGGCTGTGCAGCCAGTCTTAATAATGTTGAGATAACGGCGCTCTCCGGCTTATCCATGTCAACGGCTCAAACAGCACCGTCTTGTGGCAACAATGACGGAAGTATCGATGTAACGGCGGGCGCCGGAAATGGTCCTTATGAGTATTCGCTGGATGGCGTCAATTTCCAGCCGGGCAATACATTCAATGTATTGTTTGCCGGCCTTTATACAGTTACAGTTAAAGATGCCAACGGATGCAGCACGGCAGCGCCTGTTACACTGGTAACGCTCCCGGTGGCAGGTGTAAAAACCTGGCTGGGGGTCAATACCAACTGGCATGATCCCGTAAACTGGTGTGGTGGAGTGCCTGTTATCACGGATGATGTACTCATCCCCTCTGGTTTGACCAGCTACCCGGAAATAACTACCGGTGTGGGATACATGAAAAATATCAGCATACAAACAGGTGCTTCCCTGCTGGTGACTGCAGCTGTTCAAATTGCTGATACCATCAGTAACCAGGGCATATTCAATGCGGTACAGGGAACAGTAGAATTAAACGGCGCTTCTCAACAAAATATAGCAGGTAGTTTTTTTGTTGGACATACCATTCACCAGCTCATCATCAGCAATACCAGCGCTGCAGGGGTAGTAGTTTCATCACTGCCGGCTGATACACTTAAAATTTCAGGAAAATTAGCTTTTGGTTATGACCATGCAGTGTTTACTACCGGCGACCAGGTAACGCTGTTGTCATCAGATACAGCCACTGCAGCTATCGGCGTCATTCCGGAAAATGTTGATGGAACCCCGATGGTAACCATTAACGGGAATATGATCGTGGAAAGGTATTATCCTGAAAAAAGAGCCTGGCGGCTAATTACAGCACCCATTAAGGCTGATGCGGCTGCACCTTCAGTAAATGCCGCCTGGCAGGAAAATGCCAATCCACCAAGTGTTACCAATGTGGCCAATCCCGATCCGCATCCTTCTTATGGTACACATATTACAGGGCCTTTCTTAGGAGCCGCTGCATACAGCCCGCTGGTTACTGCCAGTGGTTTTGACCAGAGTCCGCAGAATAATTCTTCCATGAAATATTTTACCGGTGCCACCAATAGTTACAATGCAGTCACCAATACGTTTACTACAAAGGTTACCGACAGGCAGGGCTTTTTGATGTTTGTTAGAGGCGACCGCTCTTATGATATCAGCACAACTTCCAATACCATGGCTCCTGCACCAACGATACTGCGTGAAAGGGGCAATGTAAACACGGGTATGATACAGGTTCCGGCAGATACCGGTTTACAGGTAGTGGGCAATCCCTATCCTTCGGCAATACGATTTGGAGATGCGATGTTCGCTGATAATGCTGCCATTCTCAAAAATCAGAGTTTTTGGTTGTGGGATCCATTGCGTGGTTCGGCAAGAAACAGTCCTTCCAATGTAGGAGGCTGGATACCGGTTGTGTACGCCGGCGGCGGTGTGTACATCAGCACGTATAATCCATCGCAAAGTGTAGCCGGGCTCGACAGCGCCCATGCGTTTGACATTGATGGAAGCATACAATCCGGTGCTGCGTTTATGATCGACAATAAAGCTACGGCCACCGGTAATTTTATCATACATGAAAACAGTAAGATCGACGGCAGCAATAACCAGTTGTTCAGGCCCACCGGCAATACAGCTTCTTACCTTCATACCAGTTTATTCAGAGCAGATGCAACAGGCAAACCTTTATACTGGGCAGATGCTACCATGCAATTGTTTGATGGCAACTATACCAATGAAGCCGAACCCGGTGAAGATGTTCGTAAGATCAATGGCGGGGGAGAAAATATTTGCATCCGCATCAATGATACAAGGATCGCTGTGGAAAAAAGAAGGATGCCGCAACCCGGTGACACGGTGTGGTATGATGTGAACAAACTAAAAGCAGGCAGGTACCGGTTCGAGATATATGGTAGCAATATGCCTGCACCACCTGCAGAAGTGTTTTTTGAAGATGCCTATACCGGCCTGCAAACACCCATTTCTTTTACCAGTCACAACTTAGTAGATGTAGAAGTAAATGCAGATGCAGCGTCTTTTGCCGCCAATCGTTTCCGGCTCATCTATAAATCCCTTGCTGCGCTGCCGGTAACCCTGGCTGATTTTACCGCATGGCAGCAGGATAAAAGAATTCCATTGCAATGGACGGTAGATCAGCAGCAGTCAATGGCGAAGTATGTGGTGGAAGAATCAGCGGATGGCAATAATTTTACTGTACTGGCTACTGTTGCAGCAGACCTAACCGCAACCGGGCAGATCACCTATCATGCGGTAGATGAAGATCCGATAGCCGGTAATAATTTTTACCGCATCAGGATGGTTGAACAGGATGGAAGCGTTCATTATTCCCCTACCGTGCTGGTGTCTATCGTTGCAGGAATATCCTATATACAGGTATCGCCCAACCCGGTACATAACGGTAACATACAGTTGCTGATGCAGCAGGTAGAGAAAAGTAAATACAGGTACGAACTGTATGATGCAGCAGGTAAGTTGCTTGCAAAAGGAAGTTTGCTGCATGAGGGTGGTAACAGGGGATATGAAATTCAGGCCGATAAAAAACCTGCGCCGGGCATCTACCGGCTGGTGCTAGTAAATGCAAAGAAACAGCGGTTGGTATTGAATGTGGCGATAGCAGATTGATCATTTTGTGGCGCACAGGTCAACCAGTGCAGCTTCGATAGAGGGATACAAAAAGGTGAAGCCTGCCTGTTTGATCTTGTCACAGTTTACTGTACAGCTTTTTAATACTTCGATGCTGCTTTCACCGAGCATTGCTTTTAGCACAAATGCGGGCACATGCAGGGGAATAAAAAACTTGCCTTTCATGATCCGGGCCAATTCAAGCGTTAGCGTTTTATTGCTAACAGGTGCTGGCGCTACCGCATTGTAGGCACCATGGAGTGAATTGTTTTGCAGGGCTTCTGTGTACATCCTGCAAAGGTCATCAATGTGTATCCAGCTTACTACCTGTTTTCCATTGCCCAGGATACCGGCCACACCAGCCTTCAATGGTTTTTTAAAAGCTGCGAGGGCGCCGCCATCATTGCTGAGTACAATGCCGGTCCGCAGTTTTACTACCCGTTTACCCAATGCCGCTGCCGGTTCAATGCTCTGCTCCCAAAGCCTGCAGGTTTCGCCTAAAAAATCCTCAGCGGGCAGTGCAGTTTCAGCAAAACCACCAGCACCCTGCTGTGCCGGATTGTCTGCACCATACCAGCCGGTGGCTGATGCACTCACCAATGTTTTCACATGGTTCTCATGCTGCTGCAGTGTTGATATCAGCAGTTCACTGCTTTTGGTGCGGCTGTTGATGATCTCCTGTTTATAAGCTTCGCTCCAGCGTTTGTCTACCACACCGGCACCTGCCAGGTGAATGATATGGGTAGCAGCTTTGACTGCATTTACATCGATCGTTTTTTCTTTTACATTCCACAGTGCGTAGTTGAGCTGCGTACCGGGGGCGCTTTTTGCAGGAAGTGTACGGGTCAATACTGTTACCCGGTATCCTTTACTCAACAGGTGTTTGGTAAGTGCCTTTCCCACAAGGCCCGTGCCGCCGGTAATAATTACTGTTTCCATCTTTTATATTGTTCTTTCTTTGTTGCCAAAGTACTGCAAATTTGCAACCAGCGTTTTTTTGTTTAACAATTAACGGCCGGGTGTGTAAATAAGCATCTTCCGGCATCCGGCTTGTTATAATTTCCGTATAAGCTTTAATGCGTAATTTTATCACATAAATCACCTGGCGATATGAAGAGCCGTATTGTATTTTTAAGCCTGCTATTTTTTGCACCCCTGTTGTTGCAGGCACAGCAAATTCTTTTTTCTGAACCGTACCGGGAAGATGGGCAGGAAATGAATTTCGACATACTCGGCAGGATGAAGGGCAATGTTGTGATCTTTAAAAATGTGCGCTGGCATTATGCCGTGAATGTTTACGACGACAGCATGCAGCTAAAAGATAAAGTAGAGCTGGATTTCATCCCGGGAAAAGCTTTTAACGTTGACTGTGTTGCTTACCCGGATTATTTCTTTTTAATATACCAGTACCAGAAAAGGGGCGTTTTATATTGCATGGGCGTAAAACTAGATGCTGAAGGGAAAAAAATGGGCGAACCCATACAACTCGATACCACAGAAGTAGGCATTATGGGTGATAACAAGATATATTCTACCATCAACAGTGATGACAAGAAAAGAATAATGGTATTTAAAACACAACGGAAAGACGACCGGGCCAATTTTGTAACGCTGCTGTACGATAACCAATTGCAGTTGATACACCGAAGCCGTTTTAGTATGGATTATGATAATCACAAACAGGCATTTGGTGATTTTTTTACCGATAATGAGGGCAATTTTGTTTTTACTGTTACGGATAGAAAAACCTCGAGGGAAAATGCATCTTCTTTTTCGTTGATCAGTAAGGGGCCACTCAGTGATACGGTTTCGGTAAGAAATGTGCCGCTGCAAAACAATTATATTGATGAGGTGAAAATGAAAGTGGATAACGTGAACAAACGGTATATCGTTAATTCATTTTACTATGCAGAACGTTCCGGTAATATCGAAGGATTGTACACCTATATACATGATGTGGTTGGCGACAGTGTGTTTGCCAGCGTGTATACGAAGTTCAGTGACGATTTAAAAGAGCTGGCCAAATCATCGGGCAGCAGGAAACTGGCCTTCAATGATTTTTTCATCAGGAATATCGTACTAAAAAAAGACGGCAGTTTTGTATTGACAGCCGAGGATTATTCTACCCAATCCAACGGCATCAACAACTGGAACCGCTATGATTACCTGTATGGCTCACCCTACTCAAGCCCCTACGATTATTACTATTACAATCCATCCTACTACGGCATATACAGGCCCTTCAACAGTTTCAATAACCAGAACGGTACCCGATATTATTATGATAATATCCTGGTGATCAATATGTCGAAAAAAGGCATTCCTGAATGGACGAACATCATCAATAAACAGCAGTTCACTGATGACAACGACAATTATCTTTCCTTCAATATTTTTAATACCTCCGGCGAAATTCATTTCCTGTTCAATGATATTTCAAAAAGAGACAAACTTTTGTCGGACAATGTGATGACCACGGATGGTACCGTAAAGCGCAGCCCCACCCTACGTACCTACGAAAAAGGATTTGAGTTTATGCCCCGCTATGCCAAACAGATAGCAGCCCGCCAGGTCATCATTCCGAGCACTTACCGTGGCCAGATCTGTTTTGCAAAAATTGATTTTTAGTGCGGCATGCAAATCCAGTCATTCGATCACACAAAAATTATTTCTGATCCTTTGTTCTTTGCGTGAAACTATTTTGTTTCCCAACAATTAATGCTCATTTTTGCAGCAACCAAAAACAGGATATACTTGTGACAGGCACTTTCAAAGCCAATAATCCAGTTAATACTTTTTTACTGCTTATTTACGGCGTACTGCTCAAGTTGCCCATGTTTCTTCACCCTGTTAAGCCGGTGGCCCAACAAACGGATGGGTTTTTGTACCGTCAATTGCTCCTGAATCTTGATCCGGTGAGCAGTAAACTGCCGGCCATATACCCCATACTTGCCTTTTTTCTATTGTTCATACAGGCCATCACTTTCAACCAGCTTGCCAATGGCCAGAAACTGATGCAAAAGCCGAATTATCTTATCGGCATGTCGTACCTGCTGATCACCTCCCTGTTCAAAGAGTGGAATATGCTGTCGGCTCCTCTCATCGTGAGTGCCATGCTGGTATGGGTTTGGGCAAGAATGAGTTCCCTTAACCAGGCTAAAAGCCCCATGGGTTCGTTGTTCAACATCGGTATTGTGATCGGTATCTCCACTTTTTTTTATCCTCCTTCCATGGCTTTTGCAGCCCTGATCATTTTTGGCTTGGTAGTGATACGGCCATTCAGATTGGCTGAATGGATCATTTCTTTGCTGGGCATTGTTACGCCTTATTATTTTTTGCTGAGTTACGTTTTTCTTACCGATAAATGGAAGGGGTATAAGCTGAAGGGTTTTTCCATCAGCCTGCCCAAGTTCTATGACAATGCCTGGGCACTTGCAGCGATCATCATTGTATTGGCCATTACTTCCATCGGGCTGCTCTTTATCCGCAAAAACTTTCTCCGGCAACTCGTGCAAACCCGTAAAAGCTGGAATCTTGTTTTTCTTTATTTTATCGTGGCGCTCTTTGTACCTTTTATCAATGCCACTCATAGTTTTGAATACTGGATATTGTGCTCCATCCCATTGTCAGCATTTGCAGGCGCTGCCTTTTTTTACCCCCAGGTAAAATGGTTCCCCAGGTTGCTGCACTGGCTGATGGTAGCTTTTGTGATCGCCTTTACTTACTTCGTAAAAAAGTGAGGGCGTAGTTGTATTTTTGCGGAGATCATGCGTTTCTTTTCTAATGTTGAATAGCAACGGTCATTTATACAAACAGCACATCAAATTTTTAATATGAAATTCGGCGTAGTAATTTTTCCCGGCAGCAACTGCGACAGGGATATGATCGAAGCCCTCCGAAACGATCTGAAGCAGGAAGTGATTGAACTTTGGCACAAGGATAAAGACATCAGTATGTTCAGTACCGATGATTGCATTGTACTGCCCGGGGGCTTTAGCTATGGCGATTACCTGCGTTGCGGTGCCATTGCAAAGTTCAGCCCGATGATGCAGAGCGTGATTGAATTTGCCAACAGGGGAGGAAAGGTGCTAGGCGTTTGTAACGGCTTCCAGATACTCTGCGAAAGCGGTCTTTTACCGGGTGTGCTGCTTCGAAACGAACAACAGCAATTTGTTTGCAAAAATGTTTTTATAAAAGAAGCCGCTGCAGAAGGTGGTGCTGCATTAAAAATTCCGGTGGCCCACGGAGAGGGTAGGTATTTTGCTGATGCAGCAACCCTGGAGCAACTGGAAATGCACCGGCAGATCATTTACCGGTATTGCGATGAGAACGGGCATGTGAACCAGCATTCCAATCCCAATGGAGCTACGCACAATATCGCCGGCATTTGCAATAAAGAAAGAAATGTATTTGGCATGATGCCGCACCCGGAAAGGGCCTGCAGCAAAGCCCTGAGCAATGAAGATGGCATCAAAGTGTTTTGCCACCTGTTTCAGCTAAACTAATGTTAAAAAGTTTTATTGTAAAACAGATAACATTTAAGCCCGGCGTTGAGTAGTAAATTTGCATTTACAAACAAAAGAGAATCATGAAAAGAATTTTTTACGCAATGGTATTGTTAGTGTCGGCCAGCCAGGTGATGGCGCAGGGAGTTAATCCTGTTCAGTGGACTTACACTGCCAAAAAGATCGCTGACAAAACATACGAGATACATTTAACAGCAACCATCCAGCCCAGTTGGCACCTGTATTCACAAACACAACCTGCAGACGCTATCATTGAGCCTACCGAAATAAAATTCAACAAAAATCCATTAGTGATATACAATGGTTATGTGAAAGAAGTAGGAAAGATGCAGTTGTTCAAGGATGAAAAACTGAAGATCGCCGCCAACCAATATTCAGACAAAGTTGATTTTGTACAAACGGTGAAAACAAAAGCCAATGTAAAAACCAATGTGGTAGGTTCTGTACAGTTTCAAACCTGTGATGACAGGAAATGTCTTCCTCCCAAAAAGATCGACTTCACTGTAGCACTACAATAAATAATTCAATAACGAAAGGGTTCTGTTAAGAACCTTTTTTTATAATTTTATTTCAGTCGTTTTTTAACTGCATCGCAACCAAGTTTTACTTCCTGCAATTACTCTTTATATGAAATTGAAATACCTGCTCCTTTTTTTACTGCTTGTGCCAACAACGATCTTTGCACAGGACTCTTCCGCATTGGCAGCTTTTAAATGGACGGTGACTTCAAAAAAGATCGCAGAAAAAAAATACGAGTTGATCTTTTCGACCGGTGGCGTTCCGGGTACGCAGTTGTATGCGCCTTCGCAAGACCTGGATGGGTCTGCATCTGCTGAATTGAGTTTTATTGATTCCAGTATTACAATAGAAAATTTCACTTCCACCGGTGATACCAAAAAGATCAGTTCTGCCATATTCAGTAATAAGCAGTTTGATGTCAGCGAAGGGCCCGCCCGCTGGAAAGCAGTGATACAGTTTAAAGATAAAGTGCCGGGCCAGTTGCTGGGCAACCTGGCTGTTTTCTTTAACAGGGGCGAAGATTTTATTCCTGATGTTCCTTTTTCATTCAGTGCTGCAATGGAAGGCGGCATCGCTTCAAGCCTGCAGATAAAACTGGCTTCGCTGGATATCAAAAACCCGGCAAGCAATTGTGGTGACGAGGGTACTCAAAGCAAAGGGTTGCTGTCGATTTTTTTACTGGGTTTGCTGGGCGGATTGATCGCCTTACTAACGCCCTGCGTATTCCCGATGATACCGGTTACGGTTACCTTTTTTACTAAAAAATCAACTACCCGTGCAAAGGCCATAAGCAATGCTGTTTTTTACGGCTTGTCCATCTTTCTTATTTACATCGCCATCACCATTCCCTTTCATGTGGCGAGCAAGGCCATCAGCCCGGAGATATTTAATAACATTTCTACCAACGTATGGCTCAACATCATCTTCTTTGCAGTGTTTGTATTTTTTGCATTGTCATTCTTTGGACTGTTTGAGATTGTGTTGCCTTCTTCTTTTGCCAACAAGGCTGATTCTAAATCAGGACTGGGAAATTTAACGGGCATTTTCTTCATGGCTGCAACCCTGGCCATTGTATCCTTTTCATGTACTGGCCCTTTGCTGGGCAGTTTGTTGGCCAATGTTGCAAACGAAGGCCCCTGGCCGCTTACAGTTGGTGCGGCTGGTTTTGGTCTTGCACTGGGTTTACCATTTGCTTTGTTTGCCATGTTTCCCAACTGGTTGCATTCGCTGCCAAAATCAGGTGGCTGGATGACAGATGTAAAAGTAGTGCTGGGGTTTGTGGAGCTGGCGCTGGCTGTTAAGTTTTTAGCCAATGCAGATAACGTGGAGCAATGGGGTATTTTAAAAAGAGAAGTATTTGTCGCCGCCTGGATCATCATCGGCGTTTGTATTGTACTCTACTTAGTGGGATGGCTGAAGATGAGCCACAGCAGCCCGGTAAAGAAATTTTCATTTATAAGGATCGCCACCATTGTATTGTTTGGATCTATCGCCTTATATCTAATACCTGGTGTGCTTAACAGCCGCTGGTCGAGGCTCGGCCTCTTTAGTGGTTTTGCACCGCCGCTCTCTTATACCATCTATCCCCATCATGTGCTGCTTACAGAAGGCATAAAGCCGCTGCACAACGACTATGAAAAAGCATTGGCGCAGGCAAAGGCAGAACACAAACCATTACTGATCGACTTTACCGGCTGGGCCTGTGTAAACTGCCGCAGGATGGAAGAAAAAGTGTGGACCGATAAAAGAGTGGACAGTTTGATGCGGAACAGGTTTGTGGTAGTGAGTTTGTATGTGGATGAAAAAACAAAACTGCCCGCTACTGAGCAGATCGTTTATAAAACTGCCAATGGTAATGATAAAAATATAGTAACAGTGGGCGACCGGTGGGCAACCTTTCAAACGGAAAATTTTAATGCTACATCGCAGCCACAGTATGCCATCATCAATACCGATGAAACAGCGCTTACCAAAACAAAATTCTACACACCCGACCCGGATGAATTTGCTGAATGGTTAAAATGCGGGCTGGAAACGTACGGGAAGAAGCAATAGCGCCAAATAAATAACCAGTGTAATGAAATATTTAATTATTATTTCTCTCTCTGCGTTATTCTCTTTGTGTATCCATCTAAAAAGAGAACCTGTCAGCTACACAGAAGGTACCCCAATAGGTAGAAAATTAATTGCCACTCTTTCTGCTATTAAATTTGCCACTCTTTCTGCTATTAAATTTGATAGCGTTGTTGCGTATGATTTCCCCGGAGATACTGATATTCCATTAATTGATACAAGCGGAACGATAACCAATACGGTAACCAAAACTGCTTTACTGGATAGCAGCCAGTTTGAACTCCTTAAAGAAATTCTATTGGATACCACAACATTTGGCAACGCTACACCAAATGATTTTTATCCTTGTTTTGGTATTGTATTTTACAGGGATCACACAATAGCGGAATACCTGGAAGTTTCTTTAGCGTGCAGTAGTCTTCATGCATCATTCAACATTCCGGCACAAGAAAGATTGGAAGATCAAAACCAGGGACTTTCTAAAAAGGGTGTAGAAAGAGTTTTTAGTCTTTGTAAATCTTTGGGATTTAAGAATTATTTGAGCCATGAAGAACTTAATAAAATGCGGGATTCAATTCTCAGCATAAGAAAACTAAAATAACACTTTCAAATATTCTCTATCTCTTCACTTTAACAAATCGCCTGATCTCTGCCGGGTGCAACCTTGCAATAAATGCTGTAAGTGCATTCAATTAATTTGCAAAGCTGCCTGCGAAATGTCTTTAAGCGTATAGATAAGGTCAAAAATAAAAACCCTCCAAAAAGATGGAGGGTTTAGCGTTGTGGGGGTTACAGTGAATCTTTTGATTGTTCTTATGTAAATTTCTTATTGGATAGATAATTGATTTAATTTTTTTACAAAGCGATCTGTTTTTCTACCATCATCTTGCGCATGTTGATGAGGCCATAGCGCATTCTTCCCAATGCGGTGTTGATGCTGCATTTGGTAAGTTCTGCAATTTCTTTAAAGCTGAGGTCAGCATAATGACGGAGGATGATCACTTCCCTTTGATCTTCGGGCAACAGGTCGATCATTTTGCGAACACGGTCGTGGCTCTGGCTCTGCATCATCTTTTGTTCAGGGCTGGCTTCGTTGAAGTTGAGTACTTCAAAAATGTCGCGGTCATCGCTGGTCTTGATACTTGGGCTGCGTTTAACTTTCCTGAAATGATCAACACACATGTTGTGAGCGATCCTCAGTGCCCATGGCAAAAACTTCCCTTCATCTGTATAACGGCCACCGTTTAAAGTGTCGATGATACGGATAAAAACGTCCTGGAAAAGATCTTCGGCGAGATACTTGTCTTTCACTAGCAAGTAAATGGAAGTGTAAATCTTGTCTTTGTACCTGGAAACTAAAGTAGATAATGCATCAGAGTTTCCTTCAACATACAGGTGTACTAATTGCTGGTCGGTCAGGCTTGACAGGCTTTTCATAAAAAGGAGGTTTTTGGTTTGTTATAGATTTGGATAAAATAGCCAATAAGAGAACCTGGGAAACAAGCAGAGAAGCTTTTAAGAAGCGTTGAAGCTTTTAGAAGTGCGACCGGCTTTTCACGTGTATCAGATATTGGTACTGCTAAAGTAGAAGGAAATTGTATTGTCCCAAATTTTTTTTAACAGTTTTTTGCGCTATAAGCTAAAATCGGGCAGAAGTACTCTGCATTTTGCATCTTTTACGATAGTTTTATTCGTAGATCTACGAATATTTTTTTCTTTTTTTCATTTCAAACACTGGTAAGGGTATTTTTGTATTTATAACTATGGCAGTAAAATCACTTAGTAAGAAGAAGGAAGTTATTTCAGCAACTACTACAGACGGCATATACATCAAAGGCGCAAGGGTACACAACCTGAAAGATGTTACCGTTACCATTCCACGTAACAGGCTGGTAGTGGTAACAGGCGTTTCCGGTTCCGGCAAATCTTCGCTCACCATCGATACCTTGTTTGCAGAAGGACAGCGGCGTTACGCAGAAAGCCTGAGCGCCTACGCCAGGCAGTTCATGCAGCGCATGAATAAACCCGATGTGGATTATATAAAGGGATTGTGCCCGGCCATCGCCATCGAACAAAAAGTAATTACACGTACACCACGTAGTACGGTTGGCAGCATGACGGAGATTTACGATTACCTGCGCCTGCTCTATGCACGGGTGGGGAAAACTATTTCGCCGGTGAGCGGCAGGGAAGTAAAGAAAGATGATGTGGCAGATGTAGTGAAAGCAATAAAATTATTGCCGCAGGGCAATAAAGTATTAATGGTGGTCCCTTTTAAAAAACATGCCAAGCGGAATACAAAAGAAGAGTTGAATATTTTATTGCAGAAAGGATTTTCAAGAGTAGCTGCATCCGATAGTCCTGCAGGTGCGCTGGAAGCATTGCGGATAGAAGATGTGCTGGAGATGGAGGACAAAAAAATCCCAAAAACATTGTTCCTGCTGGTAGATCGTTTGATAACAAAGGAATTTGATGAAGATGATATCCATCGTATCTCAGATTCTGTTGGTACGGCTTTTTATGAAGGTGAAGGAGAATTGTTATTGGAAGTAAACGGGAAAGAAATGCTCCACTTCAGCAATAAGTTTGAGTTGGATGACATACAGTTTGAAGAACCCGTGCCAAATTTATTTTCGTTTAACAATCCTTTTGGCGCCTGCCCGGTTTGTGAAGGCTTTAGCCAGGTACTGGGCATTGATGCCGACCTCGTGATACCCAACAAACAGTTAAGTGTATACGAAGGAGCGGTGGCTCCCTGGAAGGGAGAGAAACTGGGATGGTGGAGAGAGCAGTTTGTAAAAGGAGCCCGGTATTTTGATTTCCCCATTCACAAGCCCGTGATCGATCTTACAGAAAAACAACTCGAGCAGTTGTGGGAGGGTAGCAGCGGCGTAAATGGCATCAATGATTTTTTTAAAGAAGTAGAACAGAATCTATACAAAGTGCAGTACAGGGTATTGTTAAGCCGTTACCGTGGCCGCACCCAATGCACCGAATGTAAAGGATACCGGCTTCGGAAGGAAGCCTTGTACGTAAAAGTGGGTGGCAAACACATTGGTGAGCTTTGTGCGTTGCCGGTAAGAGACCTGCAGCAATGGTTCTGGCAGTTGAGTTTAAGTGAGTATGATCAACAGGTGGCCAAAAGAATTTTGATAGAAGTGAATCACCGCATTAAAACTTTAATGGATGTGGGCCTTGGTTATTTAACACTCAACCGCCTGGCCAATTCTTTGAGTGGCGGCGAAAGCCAGCGAATACAGTTAACGAGAAGTTTGGGAAGTAATCTCACCAATTCATTGTACATATTAGATGAACCTTCTATCGGCCTGCACAGCCGGGATACAGAAAGGCTGATCGTTGTATTAAAAGAATTGAGAGATCTCGGCAATACCGTGGTAGTGGTGGAGCATGATGAAATGATGATGAGAGAAGCTGATCATATCATCGACATGGGACCGTTGGCCAGCCATTTGGGTGGCGAAGTAGTGGCAGCAGGAAATTATGATGAGCTGATCGCAAACGATAAAAGTTTAACTGGCAAGTATTTATCCGGTACTTATAAAATAGAGCCACCCAAAAATGTACGCAAGTGGAAACGGAGCATCAGCGTGCAGGGAGCCAGGCAAAATAACCTGAAGAACGTTACAGTAGAATTTCCTTTGAATGTGTTGTGCGTAGTGAGCGGTGTAAGCGGCAGTGGTAAAACGACTCTCGTAAAACAAATTTTATATCCTGCATTGCAAAAGCTCAAAGGCGAAGGCGTAGACAAAGCAGGTATCCACAAAGCGATCACCGGTGATGTGGATGCAATATCGCAGATCGAGATGGTAGACCAGAACCCGATCGGAAAATCTTCAAGAAGCAATCCTGTTACTTATATCAAAGCCTATGATGAGATCAGGGAATTGTTCAGCAAACAGCCGATGAGTAAGATCAGGGGATTTATGCCCAAGCATTTTTCTTTTAATGTGGAAGGTGGCCGCTGCGATGCCTGTAGTGGAGAGGGCGAACAGATCGTTGAGATGCAGTTTTTGGCAGATGTGCACCTTACCTGCGAAGTATGCGGCGGAAAAAAATTCAAGGAAGAAGTACTGGAAGTTACCTACAAAGAGAAAAGTATTTACGATGTACTGGAGATGAGTGTGGATGAAGCCATTGAATTCTTTGCAGAGGAGGCCGATGTGGCAAAAAAGATACAGCCTTTGAGTAACGTAGGATTGGGTTATGTAAAACTGGGGCAATCAAGCAATACTTTGTCCGGCGGCGAAGCGCAAAGAGTAAAGCTGGCATCTTTCCTCGGAAAAGGAAAAGCAAACGGGCAGATCCTGTTCATTTTTGATGAACCAACAACTGGTCTGCATTTTCATGATATAAAAAAATTGCTCGCTTCTTTCAATGCGCTCATTGAGCAGGGGCATACTATTTTAGTGATCGAACACAACACCGATGTGATCAAGAGCGCTGATTGGGTAATTGATCTTGGCCCGGAAGCAGGTGATGGTGGTGGTACGGTGGTATTTGCCGGCAAGCCGGAAGAGCTGAAAAAATGTAAGGAGAGTTATACAGGGAAGTTTTTGTAAGGTTATTGCTGCTGTAAAATCCATTGCTAATTCATACAAACAAAACAGCCGTCCATTACGACGGCTGCATGTTTTTTCAATAAGGGGTTATTACTTCTTTATAAAGGCCGATGTTTCTTTTTGTCCTTCGCTAAAAATGCTGATCATGTACATTCCTGCAGCAAGACGCTGTGTTGGAAGATTGATCTTATTGTTGCCGGCTGTAACACTGTGTACAGCGGAACTGATGATCCTGCCGGCCACGTCTGTAACATTCACTGTAATGGCTTTTGTAGTAGTGGTTTGATACACCAGTGAGGCGTTGCTGCCTTCTGCAGGGTTCGGGTAGATGAACCAGCCTGAAGGAGTGCCTTTGCTGAAATTGATCTTTACAACGGGAGAATAGTCTGTGGTGCCATCAAGGTTTTTAATTTTCAACCGGTAAAAATTATTACCGGTGGCCAGTGATTCATCAAAGGTATTGTATTCTGCTCCTGACATATTTTTTGGTGCTACATGTTTCAGGTCGAAAAAGTTTTTGCCATTGAAAGATTTTTCAATGATGAAATCATGAATGTTCTCTTCAAAAGTACTTCTCCATTTCAACAGGCCTTTTTTATCTTTCAACACTGCGGTAAAATAATCAAGCCTGATGGCCAGCACGGTACTGGGAGAAGGTACACAGCCCTGGCTATTGATCCAGGTAGTGCCACCAGTACCATTTGGTACAATGATACCGGCATTGGTAGTGCCGCTTGCAGAACCCGGGTCATAATCCTGGAAAGAATAACTGTAGCTGGATGCTGCCAGTGTATCGCCACCAAGATAAGTATGCAGGGTGCTGATCCTCCTGCTGCTGTTGGAAAAGTAACCGCCTGAGGTATTGTTGCAACTGGCGCCTGCGCCGCTGCCGTTACCGAACACCGCATAATAAGTTGCCACGGGTGAACCGCTGCTGCAGTGATTGCTGAAATTTAAATTCGCTGCTGCATTGTTAAAGCCGCACAGTGCACTGGTACCCCTGTAACCGGCACCGAGAAAAAAGATCACGTTGCTGTTGGCAGGAATGATATCGTTGGCAGGTACCGGCAAAAACACATTGCAACCGGCAATGGTATTGAGTTCGCTGATCAGCGCATTGATATCCGCATCATCAGCAGGTATCGAAGGATACCTGAATCCAAAGCAACTCAAACCGCTGTCGCATCTTTCACCTGGAAAATCAGAGAAAGTTGGGTAAGGTGTTGAAACAGCATTGCTGCCCCTCCACCAGTAATTGTAGTTTGTAACAGAGTCGCCGCCAACACCATTGGAGTTGGAGGATGGATTGAAAGATCCAAAAATGACATCGGCGATGTTTACTGCATTGCCGCCGGTTTTGGCTACAATGAATTCATTGTGTTCATCACCACCACAGGGATTGATGAATTGGGTACTCAGGGTTAACTGGGCATTTGCGCAGGACCACATTGCTGCAATGGCCAATACGGAAAAATAGAGTTTTTTCATAACGTTTTTTTTAATAAATAAAAACCATTACGCCGGTTAATGGCATACGGGAAGGTTCAGTAAATACAGGAGGGGGAAGTTTTGAGAGAAGGGTACAAAATCGAATCACAATATTATTTAAAAAAAGGCGTACTGCAATAAAAATTGCAGTTAAAGGCAAGGAATTTAAACATATTTTCAATGCTAATATTAACGCAGCCTGTCGCTGTCTTTAATGAGCTTCTCATCTTTATTGATTCCTCTTGCAGCCAGTACAAAAAACAGCACGATGCACATATGAAGAATGGAATAAACAGCCGGTGTGCCGGTTGCAAAAACGGTGGTTTGCCGGTAGTATAAAAATATCAGCAGGGCTTCAAGCAAAATGCCTGCAACACAAAGACGCAGTTGCGTAGTGCGGTTCTTATACAACCCAATCGTTATAAAGGCGAGTACCCCAACAGTGATGGTAACGATCAAAACAGGAAGCCCGGCATTTAACCCGTTCAATTCTGCATACTGCAGGTTCAATTGTTCTGCATTGGCATAAGAAGGCAGTTTTAAAGTTGCCATGGCTGCAAATCCGGCCAGCAATAACCAAACAGTTTGTATACGTTGTATCATAAGAGTAGTTTAATGTTGTTGAAGAAAGTTGAATGGTTGATAAAGGTTGAAAAGTTGATAGGTTGAAATGGTTGCGTACGGCATCAACTTTAAACTATTTTAAAACTTTCAACCCTAAACCTTAAGCCCTCAACCTTATACCTTCGCTCTACCCCAATTCCGGGTAAAGACTGAACTGTTCCATAAATTCATTTACCTGTTTGCGTACCGTATTGATCACATTTTCATCATCTGCATTCATCAATACATTGTCTACAGCATTTACCACAAACTGCATGTGCTCTTCAGTTAACCCCCTTGTAGTAATGGCCGGAGTACCGATGCGGATGCCGGATGTTACAAATGCACTCTTATCATCAAAGGGCACCATGTTTTTATTCAGGGTGATATCGGCTTTCACCAATGCCTGCTCTGCTTTTTTACCACTGATGTTTTTATTGCGGAGGTCGATCAGCATCAAATGATTATCGGTTCCATTGCTGATGAGGTGATACCCTTTGTCAACAAAAGCCTTCGCCATGGCCTGTGCATTGCTTACTACCTGCCGGGCATATACGCCAAAATCATCGGTGAGTATTTCTCCAAACGCCACTGCCTTTCCGGCGATGATGTGCTGCAGTGGTCCGCCCTGTATACCGGGGAATACCGCCATGTCAAGCAAATTGCTCATCGGCCTGGTATTTCCTTTTACATCTTTCAAACCAAACGGGTTGTCAAAATCATGCTTCATCAAAATGATGCCACCTCTTGGTCCACGCAGGGTTTTATGCGTTGTACTGGTAACAAAATGGCAATGTTCAAATGGTGAATTCAATAAGCCTTTTGCGATCAAGCCGGCCGGGTGTGCCATATCGCACTGCACAAAAGCACCCACCTCATCTGCCACCTTCCTGATCCTTGCATAATCCCAGTCACGGCTATACGCACTGGCACCGCAGAAGATCAGTTTGGGTTTCAGTTCCCGGGCTTTTTGTTCCAGCATCTCATAGTCAACCAACCCGGTTTCTTTTACCACGCCATAAAAATGTGCTTCATATAATTTACCGGAATAATTCACCGGTGAGCCATGGGTAAGATGGCCGCCCATGCTCAGGTCGAGGCCCAGTATCTTATCACCCGGTTTTAATACGGCGAGTGTAATGGCGGCATTGGCCTGTGCACCACTGTGCGGTTGAACATTGGCGTAATCGCAATTGAAGATCTGTTTAATGCGGTCGATCGCCAGTTGTTCGGTAATGTCTACCATTTCGCAACCTGCATAATAACGCCTGCCGGGATATCCTTCGGCATATTTGTTTGTCATTACACTGCCACAGGCCTGCATTACCTGCAGGGAAGTGAAGTTTTCAGAAGCGATCAGTTCCACCCCGTGTCGCTGGCGGTTCAGTTCTTTGTTGATGGTGTCAAAAACGAGATGGTCTCTTTGCATGAAGTAGTTTTGAGGTTGCAAATATACAAACCGCATTTTACTTAAAATTGGAGATTATTATTATGTTGAAACCTGTGTGGACACTTTCTTTTTGTAAGATGAACAAGGCTATGTTTATTCTTCTGAAAAAACTTTACTTTCGATTGATCTACTTTCGTTGATTTCCTGGCAAATACCTGGCAGGCTGACCTATCTAAAATTATGATAAGAAGAATATTGTGGAAATTATTTAGAATGGCAATACTGCCATTAAGGGGGCAGCAAAAACACCAGGTGCTTTTCCAGGTACTTCACCAGTTATCACTGACCGGCATGAATGTGGGTACGGGAAAAAACACAGATAGCAGCGGTGAAGAAGAGGCACTTAAATATGTTAGACAAAAATTCCAGGACCAGCAAAAAATATTGCTTTTTGATGTTGGAGCCAACGTAGGAAAATATTCGCTTCTGTTAAGGAAGATATTTGGTGAAAAAGGAAGCATCTGTGCTTTTGAGCCATCATTAAAAACTTTCCAGCAATTACAATCCAATTTGGCAAACAACAACAATATTGCGCTGTATCAATTTGGCCTGGGCAATGAAAATTCCACCACCTTACTTTATAGTGATGGAGAAGCCTCCGGGCTGGCAAGTGTTTACAAAAGAAAGCTTGATCATTTCAATGTAAATATGAATAGTAAAGAGGAAGTTGAAATTAAGACGCTGGATGTTTTTTGCCAGGAACAGGATATCAGCCACATTCACTTTCTTAAATTGGATGTGGAAGGGCATGAGTTGAAAGTGCTTGAGGGGGCAAATACTATGCTCAAAGCAGGTAAGATCGATTTTATACAATTTGAATTTGGCGGCACCAATATTGATTCACGAACTTTTTTCCAGGATTTTTATTACCTCCTGAAAGACCAGTACAAGCTTTACCGGATAGTAAAAGACGGGTTGTTTCTGATTGAAGCATATACCGAGGCGCATGAGTTCTTTATCACTACAAATTATTTAGCAGAGAAAAGACCCTGATCTTTACATTTCATTTTTCGGTTCATGCCTGGTACTGTTTTCAATCTGTCGCAGGCATACAACTTCTTTTTCGCACCCCTGTAGCCGTATATTGGTTATTGATTCAATAATAAATTACATGAAACCTATTTTTCTCTTAACCCTTACGTTGCTTGGTTTTGCTGTAAAAGCACAATCAACACATCAATACTACAACTGGAAATGGAAACCCAGTGATGTATCCACCGCCCGTTTTTTGAGCGTAACAATACCGGCCGATTCACTGTGGCAGCGTAAAGAATATTACATCAGGGAACGCCGCCTGTATATGACAGGTTCTTTCAAAGACAGTACCTGCAGCACCAGGCAGGGCATTTTTAAATATTATCATGCCAATGGTCAACTCTCTTCCGTTGGTTCTTTTGTGCTGGATAAAAAGCAGGGGTTGTGGTTGAATTATCATGACAATGGCGTGCTGAGTGATTCTGCAATTTTCAACAATGGCCGCCCGGTTGGCACAAACATCAAATGGTTTCCCAACGGCATAAAGTCTGATTCAATTGTGTACCAGCCCGGCGGTCAAGTTTTTTACATGCAGTGGTTCGACAATGGTCAGCTTTCCGCAACTGGATACATGATCAATGCAAAGCGTGTTGATAAATGGCAGTACTTTCACAAAAGCGGAAAACTGAGCGCCGAAGAAACTTATGACAGGGACCGGTTGTTAACAAGGAAATATTATAATGAGGCCGGCAATGCAGAAACAGATACCAGCAACAAAGACAGGCTGGCTTCCTGTGAAGAAGACTGGATGAAATATCTTTCCACGCACATCGATTTTCCGCTCGACATGCAGTTAATCAATGGCGACGAAGCGGTGGTAGTAGTAGATTTTGTGATTGATGAAGAAGGAAATGCAGGCGAGGTGAGCGTGTACAATTCCCTGCATCCTTCTATGGATAAAATGGTCGTGAAAGTGATCAAGCGATCGCCGCACTGGATACCAGCCATTGATCACAATCGAAGGATAAAGGCATACCGGAGGCAAGCGGTCAATATTTTGCAGGAAGAATTCTAACCCAATTAATCTTAGCACAGCATGCAGTTATTTAAAAGCTTTACTTCTTTTCTTAAATTAAAACCTGCGCTGGCAGTAGGGTTCCTGCTGGCGGCATCGGGTCTCTTGTCTGCGATCTGGTTTGCGGCCATCCCGGGCATCAAATACAGGATGGGCTTTACAGATGGCAGCCTGGGGCTTTCGCTGTTGCTGTCACCGCTCGGTGCCATTACCGGTGTATTCATTTCTTCAAAAGTATTTAGTAAAGTGCGGGTGGGCAATTGGATGATGGCGGGTTACATTATACAGTGCGCCATAATGACCCTGCTGGTGAATTCGCTCAACAGGCCCATGTTTTGGGTATGCCTGTATTTTTTAGGACTCATCAGTTTTTTGAACGGCGTTTCTGTGAATGCGACCATCAATATCATGGAAAAAAAATACGACCGGCTGCTCATGAGTAGTTGTCATGCATTGTATAGCATGGGCGGGGGCGTAAGTGCAGGACTGGCGGCACTCCTCT
>APMI01016287.1_pt1 | contig 42015 bp, 38 predicted proteins | sample 667938 | NCBI WGS metagenome assembly APMI01 (sample SAMN01084076, study PRJNA167559) | wastewater metagenome | biome: Wastewater | place: Denmark: Ejby Moelle, Odense | collected 2011-11-28
ATACTACTGCGCAACTTATCTGAATACCACCAGGTGATATGCATCACGCACCAGCCGCAGGTGGCAGCGAAAGGCTCAAGACATTTTTACGTGTATAAGGACGAAGATAACAACGCGCGCATTACTACCAAAGTGCGTGTGCTGAAACAAGATGAGCGCGTACTGGCCATAGCCCGCATGATAGGTGGTGAAGAGCCTAGTGATGCAGCTTTACAAAATGCGAGGGAATTGGTGAATGCGTAATATCTAGCTGGGAAAATTAAGAGGCCCATGGTTACAAACCATGGGCCTCTTGTAAATGTTTTGTATCGTTCCTAATAGATAATCACACTCGCCCTCGCCGAAGTTACTTTACCGGTCATTTCGATAATATACCTGCCCTTTGCAAGGTTCCCTGCGTTCACTTCAGCACGGCCTGCCTCATCAAAGTTAATATTGCCCTTCCACATCGTTCTGCCGTTTGCATCCAACAGTCTTGCTAATGCCTTCTCGCGTTTGAATGAAGAATTGGTACTACTTACTATGAACGTTCCCTTATTGGGGTTTGGGCTCACTGCTAGTTCCTCGGGCTGTACGATCACCGCCGGGACGCCAACAGGATGCTCGTTCTTTGGTGAGTGCCACATGCCACGGCCATAGGTGGCTGCCCATATATCGTAAGTGCTGTAGTTGATGCCAAGGTCGTAAACATGTACGGAAGGCAGACCATTGTTGTATGGTGCCCAGGCAGTCATGGTAGTGTCCCGGTAAAAAACGCCCACATCTGTGCCTATGTATTTGGTATGGCTTGAGGTATCAATTGTAATACAATCAGCCGGTACATTGGGTAGTCCCTGGCTCATGTTGCTCCAGCCTCCGTGCGAAGGCCAGTAACTGGCAACATGTACCGTATCATAGCCCCCAAAGGTCACCCAAAGATGCGTGGCATCCTGCGGGTCGACAATAATGTCGGAGATCCATGTCCATTGATAATAAGGTACAGGGATATTGTTCCATGAGCCACCAAAATTTGTAGTACCGTAAAGCTGGTTGTAAACCAGCACGTAGATGTAGTTTTGGTTGCTTGGTGAAATTGCGATCCTGTCCACGGTGTGGGCTGTATCGAACACATTTGAGATTGCTGTCCAGCTATTACCGGTATCGGTGGAATAGTACAATTTATCAAAGGCCGCATACAGTGAAGTGTGCACATGCGGGTCCAGGAAAAATGGTGTTATCCAGCTGCCTCCCGGCTGGCCGGGCACATTGTCTGAGATTGAAACATAGTTTTGCCCCGCATCGGTTGTGCGCATCAGGTAGCCATTTTGCGAAGAGGTGTAAAATATCAGCGGGTTCACATAGTCTTCCTGGCAGTCCATTCCATCGCCACCCGTAAGCTCATAAGCCTGGGTTAAGCTTACTGCCTTGGTGCCATTATCCTGTGCCCCACCTATTACAAAAGGATTAACTCCCGTCACTGCGTTGCGGTAAAATTCTGTAATACCCAGGCCATTGGTGAGGTCTGTCCAGGAAAGATCTATAGGGTTTGTGCATGAATAAATACCGCCGTCGCAGCATTCAAAAAGTTTGCCCGGCACCAGGGGGTGATATTTCAGGTAATGTTTGTCTGCGTGCACCGTTGCTACTGTAGCAGTATCGCTGTACCATGTAGTCGCTATTTGCCAGTTGTAACCGCCGTCTGCAGAGTACCATGTATTCACACCGCCTATCACTACTTTATTAGGGTCTGCAGGGTTCATGGCTATGCAGAGGTCATACCATCCCTGTCCACCGCAGGATGTAGTATCCAACACCCTTGCCCAACTCAGCATGTTCTTCGAACAATCGGGCACGCTGTATATCTGCGTGAAATTATGACCCGTATCGCTTGAGCTGTATATGCCCGCAAGGCCGCTGGAGTTGGCATCAGAAAATATCGCTTTGACGATAGCCGGGTTTGCCGGGCATACTGCCAGGCTCACACGGTTAACGCTGGCTACACTTGTGACCTGCTGCCATGTTTGGCCCGCATCTGCCGACCTATAGATCTCAGCGTCGTTATTTACTATGCCTGCAGCGAAGACGACATTGGGGTTTGAGGGGCAATAGACCACTTCCTTAAAGTCGCCGTTAAAAACATTCGTCCAGGACGTTCCTCCATTTGCAGAGCGGTAAATACCCCAGTTGGCAGCAAGCAAGAGCGTATTTGTATCTGCAGGGCTTATCACAAGGGTATTGGCAAGAAAATAGTCGGAAGTATTGAAGGCCAGTCCTGTGGCATTCCAGGTGTCTCCGCCGTCGGTGGATTTCATTACGCCGAGGCTATACGTATCTCCGGCATCGCGGTCGCCCGTGCAGAGATAAATCGTGTTCGGGTTGAGCGGGTTATAATCTATATCGCCCACGCCCAGTGCCATAAGGTTGTGGTACATGGGGGTCCAAGAGCCGCCGCCGTCTTTGGTTCGCCATGCGCCGCCACCGGCACTGCCTATCCAGAAGATATTCGGATCGGTGGGATGAAAGGCCACAACGTTGATGCGCCCTATGCCATAATATCCCCCGCCATTTGAAGTGTCGGGGCCGCTGAAAGCCCATGCCGACTGGTTGGCCGTGGCCTTAGCCGCGTGGGACTTTTGTTTGTCCTGGTAGCTTTGCCATTCCTGCCATGTTCTCATGGTGGGCACTATATAGCCATCCTTGTCCAGGTGCTGCTGCCAGTACCATGCCCATTTCTGGAACAGGTGATCTTTGTTCTCTCTTATCGTTTTGCCGCTGCGGCCTTCCTCTTCTTCATTTTCATAGTCGCGGTTGCCCAGTTGCTTTTTGTGTGCTGCAACTATATCATCAAATTTCTGAGGGCCTTTATTCACAGGCATCCATGGCTGTGCCCATATGCCGTTTGCCAGCAAAAGAGCGAAAGCCAGTAAGTACAGTTTTCTCATAAAATTTTTATGGCATTGCCAGGTCTTTCAATTTTGTGATCTTTGTTACAGGCAGGTATCTCCATCCGCTGGTAGCGGTTTTGAAGAATATTGCCTGCCCCTTAGTGTTTTGTATCTCTTCAGGCATAGGGAATTTGCCACCGGGTATGGCTGTTAACTGTATGTCGTCACCGGCTTTGATGTGCTCAAGTGATAATTCATTTTTGCTGTTGCCATTTTTAGGTTTGTATAGTTTTGCTCCGCAGCTCATCCATGCATTAGTGCCGCGCCAGAAAAAAGTTTCGGGTGCCTGCTTGCTTTTCCATTTGAGTATAAAGGTATAATTGGTAATAGGGTTAGAACCTCTCATGCCCGGCAGCGTACGCTGCATGCTGGCGGAGACCAGCGTTGCATAAGTTTTGCCTGAACTTGCAGTTTTTTTCTTCTCCTGTGCTGTGGCACAACCAAGAATGGATATGGAAGCGATTAATGCTACAAAATATCTTATACTCATATCATTAAAAGTAATAAAAAAAACGCTCATGTAGAGCGTTTTCCAAAGCAAAACGGCGAGTTATTTAGTTTTTAACAAGTTTCATTTCATTAAGCAGCCATCCGGCACCACCAAACTTTTGAATGATGAACAAAGTATAGCGAATATCGAGGCTGATGTTGCGGCATACCGAGGGGTCAAAATTGAAATCGCTCATGGTACCTTCCCACACGCGGTCAAAATTGGTGCCTATCAGTTGGCCTTTCGCATTCAGTACAGGGCTACCTGAATTGCCGCCCGATGTATGATTGTCGGCAACGAATGCCAGGGGCACAGTACCATTCACAGCCCAGCGGCCATAGTCTTTTTTCTCATAGAGCTCTTTGAGCTTTTGCGGCACTTTAAATTCTGCTATTTCAGGGTTATCCTTCGCTATTGCTTCGTCCAGGGTAGTCTGGTATGAATATTTTGCGGGCCCTTCAGGGTCTATGCCTTTTACATGGCCATATGTAAGCCTAAGTGTGAGGTTTGCGTCGGGGTAAAAAGGGAAATTCGGCCTTTGCTCCATTTGTCCCTTCATATAAAGCCTGTTGAGCGTCGCCATTTTGCTGCTGTACCTTGCCAGGGCAGGTAGTATCCGTTTGGTACGGTATTCCGTTACCGTAGTGTACAGCTTCCATGCAGGGTCTTTAAGGATAGTAACAGTGTCTTCTTTGTGTGCGGTAGCTGCGAATGCTTCCATTTTGTCGAGTCCCGTTGCTATCGACCTGCGATATAACTCTTCGGCCCATGTTCCAAAATTCCGGTTGTAAGCTTTGTATTTAGCAGCATAATATGAGGGTACATCCTCACTGTTTTCAAAATACAATGGCATCAGCGCCTTGAATACCTGCTTGTCGTTCTCTGCATCGTAATTCTTATAAAAACCGGCATTGCATAGAATTTTCAGCGTATCCTGTAGCTGGCTGTCCGTCAGTTTGCTCCTGAAGCATTGCAGCATTTTATCCAGCGTTGCGCCTTGTTGTATCAGCTCCACACCCAGCACAGCTTCTTTGATATACTCGTCGGTACGTAGTTTTGAGTTCACCGCATTTGCCGCAGCTTCCATTTGCAGCAGCACGCCTGCATATGGCTTTGCTGCATTGTCGCTGGCCCATTGCTGGTAATCGTTTTCGTGTGCCTGTTTTTTGCCCATTACATTATTGGTGCTCAGGCCCAGCACTTCGCCCTGCCATTTTTTCCAGCCATTGGCTATACCTGCATATTTTGAAGTGTATTTTATATACAGGTCGCGCGATGTTTCCATATTCTTTTTCCATATGCCCAGCTTTACTGTGCGGGTCTCTATGCGTATAGGGTCACTTATCTCGTAGTATTGCTTTAGCTGGTAAGATGAAATGTACTCCATGGTAGTGCCGGGAAAGCCATACACCATAGTAAAATCACCTTCTTTGTAGCCCGATGTATTGATTGGGAAAAATTGTTTTGTGCGATAGGGCCGGTTTTGTTTTGAGTAAGGGGCAGGCTTATTGTTTTTGCCTGCATACACCCGGAACATGCTGAAATCACCGGTATGGCGCGGCCATGACCAGTTGTCTGTGTCGCCGCCAAATTTTCCTATACCATCGGGTGGGAAGCCCACCAGTCGCACATCTTTATACGTTTCCGTGAGAGTTACCCAGTATTGGTTCCCGGCATAATAAGGCTTTATGGTGGCATCCATGCCGCTTGCTTTTTTGTAGCTCTGCTCTACTTCCGCTACCCGCAGGGCTATAATGCTGTCACGGGTTTTTCCCTGCAGGGTATCGGGCAGGTAGTAAAGTACTTTGTCGGTCACATTTTCCATTTTACGGATAAAGGTCACGCTCAGACCAGGGCAGGGTATCTCCTGCGCATTGTTCTTCGCCCAGAAACCATTAGCGAAGTAGTCATTTTTTACACTGCTGAGGCCCTGTACCGTGCCATAGCCGCAATGGTGATTGGTGAGCAGCAGCCCCCGTGGCGAAATGACCTCGGCGGTGCAGCCTGAACCAAAGAGCACTACGGCATTGTTTAGCCCGGTGCCGTCCGTATTATATAATTTTTCTATTGGTATCTGGCAGCCGCAAACCTTTAGATCATTTTCCCTGTCTTTAAGCGTGGCAGGTATCCAAAGACCCTCTTTGGCCCAGGATGATGCGAAAATGAAGAATGACGAGAATAAAAGGGCTTTTTTAAAAAAATTAGGCCTAATTTCGGGTGAGATAAACATTGTTGGTTTGATTTTAAAGAAATAAATATAGCCTTTTGCTATAAAAGTTCTAGCCGAAATGTTATATTAGCCCAATAAAGTGAAACTCTTTTCAGAATTATGAGAAAATGCCTACTCTTTGTGGTGCTTCTTATGGTATCTCAGTTGGATATTCTTAAGGCCCAAAATGAAGACACAACGGGTTTGTTTGTCTCGCCGGATACTGTATGCGTCAAACAACCCGTGCATCTGCGCAGTAAAGCGCTGACTGCGAATTCCCATTATTGGGGCTTCTGTTCGGGATACCTAAGCAATTACCCTACCGGCTCGAACTTCGGTGATGCTACCTTTGGTATGCAGACACCCAGCGATATAGACATAGCCAAAGACGGTGATAACTTCTACGGTTTTGTTCTGAATAATTCAAGCAACGAATTCTTACGCTATAATTTCGGTAACAGCCTTTACAACACACCTACCGTTACCAATTTTGGCGACCTCACAGGTGTGCTTCCACAAGGACCTACTTCGCTTTATATCATCAAGGATACCATGACCGGCAACTGGCACATATTTGTGGCAGGCGGTGCCGATGCACTTACATCTACATTGGCGCGTCTTGATTTCCGTAACTCACTGGCTAACACGCCCAACATTGCAAACTTCGGCAACTTCAATAATGTCCTTAACTCCCCTCGCGGCCTTTTCATCGCGCAGGATGCGGACAGTAACTGGTACGGATACGCAGTTAACTCAAACCAGTTAAGCAATTCGCTTGTATTCCTCGATTTCCGAGGCAAGAATCTTTCTGTTACACCAAGGATGATAGATCTGGGTACTCTGGGCAATACGATGGCACAGCCAAGCGATATGGCTGCATTGTACGATGGCGGAGAATGGTATTTCTTTGTTACCAACTTTTTTAATAATACGATCACCCGCATCGATATTGGTCCAACCCTTGTGAATCCTGTACCTAATGCAACTAACCTGGGTACATTGAATAATACATTGTTCTCTCCATCCAGCATCACCATAATCAAGGAATGCGGTGGCATACATGCATTCATTACAGACCTTACTACCAGTGAGTTGGTGAGGATGGATATGGATGCAGCCTTAGGCCCATACAACGGAGTTAACCTGGGTAATATCCCCGTAGTTGATTCAGCTAACCTGAACAACCCATCTGCTATCTCCCACGTTCTTCGTTACCACGATGACCTTTTTGCATTCGTTACTAATCTTGATACATCATTGTCGAGGTTTGTGTTTGCACAGTGCACCAATACCTCCATTGCTTCGTCTACGTTCAGCACACCGCCTGTATACACTTACGATACGGCAGGGTTGTATAATGTTTACTACGTAGTAGATGAAGGTTTGCCAACGATGCAGATCACTTGCAAGCAAATAAGGGTACTGCCTATTCCGGCAATGACCATTACCCCGGATACTTTAATATGCCAGCGCGATACCATTACACTTGTGGATGTGTCGGTAGCAGCGGATACAATAAAATGGAGTCCGAACTACAATATCAATGACAGCACACAGCAGATAGTACGTGTGTGGCCCGAGTACACTGTTAAATATCATATTGAACTGGATTACCCAAGTGGTTGTATAGTCGATACTTCTATTACGGTGAACGTAAGCAAGGTAACAGCTGACGCCGGTCCGGACCGTTACCTGGGCGATGGCGCAACTACACTGCTGGGGGGGGCAATGACATCGGAAGGTGCAGGATATAATTATTCCTGGACACCGATCGCTTACCTGAACAGTTCCAATATCATGTTCCCGCAGGCCAATCCCCCGGTGGACTATACTTACTATCTTGAAGTAACGGAATTGAATGACACACTTGGCTGCCGCGATATAGACACGGTTGTGATACACAACAGGTGCCTCGATATTAACCTGCCGAATGCGTTCATACCCGGAAGCTCTAATACTACTACAAACCGCTTCGGCCTGCTTAATAAGCAATTGCTCAAACTTAACTACTTCCGCATCTTCGATCGTTGGGGTAAGCTGGTGTTTGAAACTACTGACCCGACCAAACAATGGGATGGTATGATAGCAGACAAGCAAGCGCCTCAGGGTGTCTATGTTTGGGAAGCCGATGGCTTCTGTCTTAAAGGACAAAGGGTAATAGGATCGGGGAATGTAACCCTGATAAGATGATGATAATTATGAGAAACTGATACATAAATGTCCCGCCCGGTGCGGGACATTTTACTTTTGGAAATAGGATGACCAATATCAGTAACAAAGCTGAGCTATGTCATTTGCCTATGGCCTGATAGTTGCTAACATTGATAAGCCTTATTTTTTCATAGGTAAACACAATAGGCTGATCTTTGTTTGCTTGTAGATTAAAAACGACCTTTGTATCGACAATAAGATAAAACTCAAAATCAAATTATACAATGAGCAATTTTGTAACTGTAGGAAGCAAGTTCCCTGAATTTAATAAAAAAGCCGTCGTGGCGATAGAAAAGGGAAAAGAATTTAAAAACATCAGCAATGAGGATATTAAAGGTAAGTGGGCAGTGCTGTTCTGGTGGCCTAAAGACTTTACTTTCGTTTGTCCTACAGAGATAGCTGAGTTCAACAAGAATTTTTCAAACTTCGCAGACCGTGATACGGTATTACTGGGTGCATCAACAGACAGCGAGTACGTGCACCATGCATGGCGCATGAACCATGATGACCTTCGTGATCTTAAATTCCCGATGATCGCAGATACATCAAAGAGCCTGGCTGAAGAACTAGGTATCCTTTCGGCAGATGAGAAGGTTGCCTACCGCGCTACTTATATTATAGACAATGAAGGTACCGTACGCTGGCTTTGCATCAACGACCTGAATGTTGGTCGCAACGTGGATGAGGTAATACGTGTGCTGGATGCCCTGCAAACGGACGAACTATGCCCCTGTAACTGGACCAAAGGCGAGGAAACGCTTGTAGCGGCAGTGGGTTAATAATTATGATCAAAGCCATTTTTATCCACTCCATAATAATTTATGGAGTGGATTTTTTAAATCAATAAATCGTAAAACAATATGGAAGCAGTTACAAATGAGGCTGCACTCAGTTTATATAGTGAACTTGGTATTGATACTGCGCATACAAGTGTAAGCATCAACAGTATGGGTGAGGCAGGCGCGCGATATATAAAAGACCTGAAGTTGAATGTAACCTCGGTGCTGGGCAGCAATAACATGAACCGCAAAGAGACATCGCTGCTGGCATTATCTATAGCTGTGAATGAAAAGAACGCGGTGCTTATCAATGCTTTTGAAGCGATGGCACGTAAAGAAGCTGCTACTGATGCGGAGATAGCGGAGACACATGCATGTACGGCAGTAATGAACACCAACAATGTCTTTTACCGCTTCCGTCATTATATGGATGGGGTAGACTATTATAACAATACACCTGCCGGCCTGCGCATGAGTGTGATGATGAACCCCTCAATGGGTAAGCAACTGTTTGAACTAATGAGCCTTGTGATATCTGCGGTGAACGGCTGCCAGCGTTGCGTGACCTCGCACGAACATTCGGTAAAGGAGCAGGGAGCTACTGAGCCACGCATCTATGATGCTATACGCCTGGGAGCTGTTATCAAAAGCCTTTGTGTAATTATTTAAGAAGACTGCAGCGGCATGGAAACGGTAAAGGTACTGCCTTTGCCAAGGGTACTTTCCACTTTGATCTTTCCTCCGTGAGCGTCCACCATAGCTTTTACATAGCTAAGTCCTAAGCCAAAGCCCTTTACATTGTGCAGGTTGCCGGTATGTGCGCGATAGAATTTTTCGAAGATACGCGACTGGGTTTCCTTGTTCATGCCGATGCCATTGTCTTTGATCTTAATAGCCAGCATACCACCCAGGTTGAGTGTTTCCACATCAATGTGCAGGTTGTCTTTTGAGTACTTTATAGCGTTATCCAGCAGGTTGAAGATGATATTGGAGAAGTGTACCTCATCGGCCTGTATGATGTGTTTTGCCGCGTTGAGCTTAAGGTTGAGTGTGCCGTTCTTTTCCTGTATCTGCAGTGAAAGGTTGTCGGTTACCTTGGTGATCATCTCATGTGCATTGATCACCTGCAGGTTGAGGTTTATCTCCTGGCGTTCGATACGTGCGGCCTGTAATATTTTTTCCACCTGCTTATTCATGCGCTTGTTTTCTTCTTTTATCATCACACTGTAATACTTGATCTTATCCGTATCATGTATCACCTTCTCGTTAGTGAGTGCATCGATAGCCAGTGAAATGGTAGCCAATGGTGTCTTGAGCTCATGCGTCATATTGTTGATAAAGTCGGACTTTATCTCTGACAGGTTCTTCTGACGGAACATGGTGCGTATAGTAAGCACGAACGCAGATATGATAATGCAGGTAAACAATATGGAGGCGGTGATCATCCATGCCATGCGGCCTATGATGTAGTTCTTGTCTTCCTTCACATACAGGTACAGGGTTTCTTGCCCTTCATGTGCATTCTCAGGAGTTAGTGCAATGTGGAAAGTATTATCCCTCTCTTGTTGCGGCCAACCATCGGATGTGATAACAGGGGTGTTGTAAATGTTGTAGATGGCAAATTCGAAAGGCTGTTTGATATTGTTTTTCCTCAGCGTGGTCTCCAGTATTTGCTGTATCTCCTCTTTCGAAAAAAGCTGCACTGTAAATGCCGCCCGCAGATAGTTCTGCTTTGAGTCCTGGTCGAAGAAGATGCGGTTGGTCTTGGTGATCAGGAAACGCTCCTGTACCAGTTCCCTTGAGGCTACCAGTGCACTGGTGACTTCTCTTTTGAACTGTTCCCTCTTCAATGTAATGGCATTTTTTATCCAGGACATCTGGATAACCATAATGCCAAGTACTGATAGGGTGATCAAGACTATGATAAGAGGGAAAATTTTCTTCATGCAGGGACAAATTTACGCGTGTACCGTACTTTAATAATAAGCATAAATTTAGTTTAACGCTACTTTAACTCCATAAAAATTTCAGGAAAGCCTGTTGGCAGGGTATTAAACTTAGTATATGTTCTCAATCGCTTTTTCTTTCTCTTTTTCCACTGCGGTGTACAGGTTGTAATAGATGCCTTTTGCTGATAACAGTGACTGGTGGTCGCCACGCTCTATTACCTGCCCCTTTTCCATCACGATGATCTTATCGGCCTTGCGGATGGTAGAGAGGCGATGGGCGATGACTATAGATGTGCGGCCTTTGATGAGGGTGTCTATGGCATGCTGTATCAACTGTTCACTTTCGCTGTCTACAGACGAGGTAGCTTCATCGAGAATAAGAATGGAGGGGTTGTATAAGAGTGCGCGGGCAAAAGAAAGCAATTGCCTCTGGCCCTGTGACAGGGTATTGCCCCGCTCCATGACATTGAAATCGTAGCCACCGGGCAGGCGCATAATGAAATCGTGCATGTTCAGCATTTTGGTCACTTCCTGCACTTTAGACATAGGTATGCTGTCGTTGCGAAGGGTGATATTATCATATACCGTGCCCGAGAAAAGGAACACCTCCTGCAGCACTATGCCTATATAACCGCGCAGCGCATGTATGTCATACTCTTCGATCTTACGTCCGTCGATGAGTATCTCACCGCCCTGTATCTCGTAGAGCCTGTTGAGGATGCTGATGATAGATGTTTTACCGGCGCCGGTATGCCCTACAACAGCCATTGTTTTACCCGCTTCCAGATCGAACGACACACCACGCAGGACGGGTACACCGGGCTTGTAGCTAAACTGCACATCATTGAAAGTGACGCCGCCGTTTATGCGGTCCGGTTTGTAAGTGCCGTTGTTGATGGAAAAATCTTCATGGTCGAGCACGGTGAAAATTCGCTCGGCCGATATCATACCCATTTGCAGGGTGTTGAATTTATCAGCAAGCATGCGCAGGGGGCGGAAGAGCAGGTTGAGGTACATAGCAAACTCTATGATGACGCCCGCGGTGCCTTTATAGTCAATGATCAAAACAGCTCCCCTCCATACCAGCAAGCCGATAGACATGGCCAATATGATCTCCACTATTGGGAAGAAAACGGAGTAGGCAAAAATGCCTTTTATGTTGGCATTGCGGTGCTCCTTATTAATGGACCTGAATTTGTTCATCTCGCGGTCCTCGGCAGCAAAGGCCTGTACTATGTACATGCCTGTGATATGTTCCTGTGCAAAGGCATTGAGTGCTGCTATTGCATTGCGCACCCGCTGAAAGGATTTGTTGATGCTTTCTTTGAACCAATAGGTAGCAAAGATCAATATCGGGAAAGTAGCGAGACAGATGAGCGTCAACTTCCAGTCGACAGAGAGCATTACAATGATGATAGAAATAATTGTAAGCACATCGGCTATGATGGAAATGATACCTTCGGAGAAAGTATCGTTCACCGATTCAATATCATTGATGGTGCGTGTTGTGAGTGTGCCTATTGGTGTAGTGTCGTAATAAGATACGTTTTGAAACAGCACTTTTTTGAAGACCGCTTTGCGCAGATCATTCACAACAGTTTGCCCCAGCCAGTTGGTACGGTACAGGAAGAAAAAGCGCAAGAGGCTTTCCAGTATCACGAGGCTAAACTGTATAATGCTGATCTGTATAAGGCCGCGGAGCAGGTCGTTCTTGATATACTCATCGACAGAGAGGCGAATGAGGTAGGGCCTGAGCGGTGCTAATGCAGCCAGTATGATGGACAGGGTAATGGAAAAATAAAGTGTGGTCTTATAGGGGCGTGCATAGGAAAATATGCGCCGCAGCAAACGCAGGTCAAATATCTTTTTTATGGAGTTTTCTTTCGCCAATTAACTATTGTTCCTCTTTTATAGCCATCAGATAGGCCTTAATAAAATCATCGAGTTCACCATCCATTACCGGCTGTACGTTGCCTACTTCATAATCGGTGCGGTGGTCTTTTATCATCTTGTAGGGATGGAATACGTATGAGCGTATCTGTGATCCCCATTCTATTTTCTTTTTATTGGAGTTGGCAGCGTTCTTGAGTTCCTGGCGCTTGCGCAGCTCTTCTTCATAGAGCTGGCTCTTCAGCATAGTGAGCGCTTTTTCGCGGTTCTCGCCTTGTGTACGTGCCTGCTGGCATTCCACTATGATGCCGGAGGGAATGTGCTTTAGCCGCACTGCAGTTTCTACCTTGTTCACGTTCTGCCCGCCCGAGCCACCTGAACGGAAGAAAGCCCATTCAAGATCGGCGGGGTTTACGTTTATCTCGATGGTGTCATCGATAAGCGGGTACACAAATACAGATGCAAAGGAAGTATGCCTGCGGGCATTAGAATCGAAAGGGGAGATACGTACCAAACGGTGCACACCACTTTCAGCCTTCAGCAAACCATAAGCAAATGCTCCGTCGAACTCGAGGGTGGCCTGCTTGATACCTGCGCCGTCACCATATTGTACGTCCAGCTCGGATACTTTCCAGCCTTGTTTTTCGCCATACATGCGATACATGCGTAGCAGCATCTCGGCCCAGTCCTGGCTCTCTGTGCCGCCGGCACCCGAGTTGATGACCAGCACCGCGGGCATCTCGTCTTCGGGTTCATTGAGGGTCGATTTGAACTCCAGTTCGTCAAGGTCCTTAATAGCTGTGTCGTATTGTGCTTTAGCTTCTTCCTCGGTGGCCTCACCTGCTTTCCAGAATTCAAATATTACAGCAAAATCCTCTACCGCTGTGTTCACTTTATTGTATAAGCCAGCCCAGTACTCGTCGATCTTAATTTCTTTAAGTATGGCTGTGGCGCGGGCATTATCATCCCAGAACCCAGGTGAGAGGGTAAGTTGCTTGTCGTTCTCAATTTTTGCTAAACGGTCCGGTATATGTAGGAAGCGCTCAAGGTGCTGTACCCGTTCGCGCATTTCTTTCAGGTTTTCCTGTGTCATAAAGGTGCAATTTAGGTTGATAAGTTGATAGGTTGATATGTTGATAAGTTAAGTACCTGACAAGCCAATGACGCATGATGAATAATGGTAATTTCCGGTTTTTCATGAGAAGAATAGTTATTTCCTATTTTTTGGTGGCTTGTCGGCTGGAAGGCTTGATAATACTGCCATATTGCATGAAATAGTTATTTCTCGTTCTTTCCCATTCTTGCAGAATAATTTCCTTTTTCCTGTTTAGTTATTTCCTTTTTCATAGTGATCTGTTTTCATTTTACGCCTCAAATTTTTTTAAGGCAATGTGCAAGATACGATGTGCAGGGAGGGGGTTCCAAATTGGGATATCCACATTTTTAGGAAGTTGGGATAGGGAATATCTATGAATTTTGGGTGCGATCCAAGGTCGGGGGAGGCCTCCCCATTCCTCTCCGATCTGGCTTTGGAATATATGCTGCCGGATGCAATCCTTCGTTCTATCTATGATTTAAGTTGGAAACTTAAACCAGTTGGGGTCGATCGCGCTTTGGAATATATGCTGCCGGATGCAATCCTTCGTTCTATTTATGATTTAAGTTGGAAACTTAAACCAGTTGGGGTCTCTACAGTTTGTTTAGATTATCAAGGAATGTTCTCGGGTACCGGGTCAGGATCGGTGGGTTTGATCTTGAAGGTGAATTTCCGCTGGGAGAAGTAGCTGAATATGGCTACAACGGCAGTGGTGAGTATCTTGGCCAGCGTATGCAACTTATTGTGAAAGAGCATTACGAACAGGTTGAGGAAAATATAATTCAGAATAAAGCAGGTGACCACCAAAATGAAGTAGCGGAAAAACTGGATCCGCCCGTGGAGATTGGACTCGGGGAATACAATGTATTTAGACAGGATAAAACCTGCAGGGAAGCTGACACAAAGCGCCATTATCAAAGCTGCATTATAGGCCTTGATGGTAAAACCAAGGGCCTGAACATCGTGCTGGTGTAATATGAAATGGAATGATGTATAGAATAATAATGTATCGAACACAGCATTGGAGCCGCCACATGCCAGGTAGCGGAATGTTTGCTTGCCTATGAAGCGTTTAAAGGGTGGATAGAAAAAGTCGATAAACCCTACTATGATATGTCTTGCGGCGGATAACACGATAAAATTGGGTGCAAAAATAAGGTAAATTCTCTAAACGGGTTTTAAGCGGTTTTATTGCCATTTGAGCTTGTCGAGCCGGGTAAATATGGCCTTTTCTTTTTCGCCACAGATACGGAGCATATCGCTGAGTTCGTCATATGACACGATGTCACTTTGGCGTGCTTTCATGAGCCTTGCTGCGTGGTAGGCAAAATTACGCCAGTCGTCACCCACCTGTGTAAGCTCCTGTGAAAAGCCCTGCAGGTCGTCCCTTTTGAGCTTTTGGGCGGCCTCCTGCAAAAAAGCTGCGTAGAGATAGCGGAAGCCTGCCCCGCCTGTGCCTATCTCTTCCTGCATGCGTATGATATTACCCAGGTAAAGAGATGCTTTGCGGGGAGTCAATTTCTTAGGGTAATCCTTTATTCTTTTTGCCAGCAGAAAGATGGCTTTGTTGCCGAACCATGGAATAGGGGGCGAGAGCATGAAAAAGCAGGTCTGTTTTATACCCTTCTGTATGGCTTTATCGAAGTTTATTGTTTTTGGGACTGCTGTAACATAATACATGAAACCTTTTGGTTCCGGTGCACCTTTTGCGAAGCGTGCCTTGGCGAGATCGTCCGGGGCTATAGTGGTGACATCTTCCATTACCGGGTCGCTCACATTGTACAGGCCATTCTCCTTGCCATAAACAACAAGGTTGTGCGCATTGAAGTGGAAGCGGAAGGCCTCGGGTAAGTATGGCAGGTAAAACACGCTGCTGAGCATGCCACAGGGCCTGCCTGCATCAAGGGCCTTATCAAGTGCCAGCATTGCCTTTGCCGGTGTGCTGAAGCGCTCGGTATGCATTTTTATATCCAGCCGCTGTGCTACACGTTTAAATATGGCGCCGGGCCAGGTACGGAAGGTAGTGCCCGGTGTGCCGCTGATCTTGAGGAAAGGTATATGCCCGAAAAACAGGCCGGCACCTATGCCGAAAACGAGGGGCTCTCTGATGTCTATGCCTTCATGGCGCAACAAATTGGAGGTAACACCGCTCTCGCAATGTGCATGCTGGTGGTGGGTAAATTCTATTTTGCTCATTTATTGTAAACTTTTGCGGTTTATCAGCCTTTTGCCATTGCTTTCAACTCGTCGACCGTGATATTAAAGACCGCAGCATATTTTTCGAGCATCGCGGGGGGCAATTTATTAAAAACCTGCGGCTTGAAGTGCCTTTTAACCTGCCAGGCCCATTTGCCGACATATTTAGCAAGGAGCGCTGTATCCATGAGGTTCTTTTTCATGTACCATGCTATCGGGCTAAGCCGGCCAGCCCTCACCTGTTGGGCTGTCTCTTCCAACTCCTCATCCGCTACATCCCAGGCCTGTTTGGTAGCGGCATTCTCCACCTCCCAGCCCGCGCTGTTCACACCGGTATAGTTGCCGTCCTTATCCACGGCATATACCAGCTTTTTTATTTTATCCCCTTCTTTAAAATCCTTGGGGTCCTGCGGCACCTCGTTCACCTTCATAGGAACCGAATCTTTTTTGTTAAGCGATAAAATTAGCACAAATTGGGAGATAGCGGGTATTTTTCAATATCGGGGTTTATTTGCGCTATTAACCATCTATCCACATTGCAAACAGGGGTGGCCTGTTAATGAAAGCGATAAAGTACTTTTACACTCAATGGTCTTGTCATATGCATATTGCAATGTACCTGTGATGCCCTTGCGCAGCGATGCCAGCCATCGCGCGGAACAGGTGAGCCAACTGCTGTTTGGTGAGCGGGCGGAGGTACTTACCATAAATGAAAGAGAATGGGCGCAGGTGCGCTGTGAATGGGATGGATATGAGGGTTGGTGTAAAGCTTCGCAACTAAGCTTCATTAGCAGGAAAGAATATAGCAAAGAGCCAAAATATATGTCGGCAGGGCATGCGGGCAAGGTACAATTTGCCAATAGCGAAATGTGGCTGCCTATGGGCTGCGACCTGAAGGGCGGCAAGATAAAAACAGGCAAGGAGCAGGGTTCGTTCAAAGGGAAGAAACTAGCATACAAAGACCTGGCGCTGAATTGCGAAAATATAAAAGCTGCGGGACTGCAATATCTGCACGCAGCCTATCAATGGGGCGGGCGGAGCGTTGCAGGTATAGACTGTTCGGGCTTAACACAAATGGCGTTTAAAATGTGCGGCAAACCGATCCCGCGGGATGCGGCACTGCAAGCGGGCGAGGGCGATGCCGTTGATTTCTTGCAGCACGGGCAATGCGGCGACCTTGCTTTTTTTGATAATGCAGAAGGAAAAATAGTGCACGTGGGCATATTGCTGGACCATGATACCATACTGCATGCTACAGAAATGAGTGGTAATGTTACCATAGACCGGATAGACCAGGGGGGCATCATCAGCACCACGCTGAGGAAACGCACGCACCGGCTGCGGCTTGTAAAAAGATACTTCTAGTAATCGATCCCTTTATAAAAGATGCGGAAGATATTTTGCCCTATCTGGTATTTGAGCACATCATAGTGCAGCTCCCAGTTCTCGATAGTGGCATTGGTGACATCATAAGCTTCGCCCTCGGTGAACATGCGCAGCACTCCTGCCTTGTTTACGTAGGCGATGGAGTTGTACTGCACCACGTAGTTGTCGGGATAATAATTTTCGAGGTCGGTGATCTCACCTTTATAAAATGCTTTGAAGTAACCACTGGGATCGCGGTAGCCGACCACATTGTCACCTACCTGGTAAATGGGCTGGAAATAACCTATAGTGCGAATGCTGTCCTGGTAGAAGATCTTAAAATAGCCGTCGTTAGAAACATAGGCAACGAGATTATCACCTACAGTATAGCTTTGAGGAGGATAGTCCTCTGCTACAAAGTTCTGGCCATTGTGAAATATTTTGAACTGCCTGTTCACATCTACATATGCGACCGTGTTCCTGCCGGCGTCGAAGCTGCTTACAGGATAATCTTCCTGGGCTATGATCTGCCCATGAAAAAAGATGCGGAAGAGATTTGCAAAGTTGTTGTAAGCAATGATGTTGTCACTCACTTTCACTGAGGGCAGCACACTATCGGGAATGAAGCCTTCTATCTGGTATATCTGACCGTTATAGTAAGCACTGTACATACTGCGCTGTCCGTCGAGATAGAGCAGCACGCTATCAGCAAGAAAATATTGATCGCAGATGTTTGTGAGGCGCTTTATGTTGCCCCTGTCGAAAACGTTCAGTGATTTGGCATTGAGATAAGCTACCAGGTTGTCGCTGACATAAAAGGCATTTGTGAAGCCGATATTTATTTCGTGAACGCCACCGCCGTAGTATATTTTAAAAGAGCGTGAATTATCAAGATATGGAATAGCGGTCCGGCCTACTTTCATTTGTGATGGTGGCAAATAGTCTATTTTACGAACCATGCCTTTATCCCATACCATTACCTGGTTTTGAATATCTGTATACACAGCCAGTGGTTGAGCAACAGCACAAAATGAAGAAATAAAACACAGGAGTATGCACAGAGCGCTACGCAACATCAATAAAAATTTACGCGTAAAATAACAATAAAATGGCAGATAGCGGCGCATAAAGAAAATGGCAAAAGGTAATTATTTGGTAACATTATTAACGTGATCGCGCGGTGCAACGTATGCGGAAAATAAAAAAGCCAGCCTGAGAACAGGCCAGCCCCTATAAACCCTATCACTATGAAAACTTTTGCGAAATTATGTATTCGCTTCTTTTTATCAAAATTGTTTTTTGTTAATGCTAATATAACAAATTTTTATTAGCAAGTATTATTAAAAAAGAAAAGCTAGCCTGAGAACAGGCCAGCCCCTATAAACCCTATCACCATGAAAACTTCTTTATATAAGTGCCTTAAAGCGAATTATTAACCAGAAACTAAAAAAATTGCTGCCCAGGCCTATTTTTATTTTATTTTTCTATATTAAATAGCTTGCTCGCAAAGGTAAAATTCCAAAGTAATTGTTAATGAAATTTACATGTCGTTAACAAATCAAAAACATATACAAATAAATAAATGTTTTTTTTACTTGACAATAAATAAAATAGCCTTTTCCGGTTACCGATGAAAAGGCTATTTGTTAAAGTGTGATAGATATTATTATTTCTTCTTCTTCGGAGTAAATATAGCCAGCATTCTCCTGCCTTCCATTTTAGGCATAGATTCAAGAGAGCCAAATTCTGCCAGACGCTCAGCAAATTTGAGCAACAAGAGTTCGCCACGTTCCTGGAACATGATGGCGCGGCCCTTGAACTGAACATAACATTTTACCTTGTCGCCTTCTTTCAAGAATTTTTCGGCATGTTTGGCCTTAAAGTCGAAATCGTGCTCATCAGTATTAGGAGTGAAGCGTATCTCTTTCACTTCAGATTGCCTTGCTTTGGCTTTCTGCTCTTTATCCTTCTTCTTCTTCTCGTAAAGGAATTTTTTGTAGTCGATGATACGGCAAACAGGAGGGACCGCATTGGGGGAGATCTCCACCAGGTCTACTTCCTGCTCTTCTGCCATACGTAAGGCCTCGGCAATAGGGTATAAGCCCGGTTCAATCCCTTCGCCTATTACGCGCACTTCGAGCGCAGTTATTTCCCTGTTAAGGCGATGTTCGTTTTGTGGTACTCTTGGTCTAAAAGGCGGTCTGCCTTTACTTCTTTTCTGCATTAATGGTTATTAAAAATGATTGTAAAAATAGTGTATTTGTAATATAAATACACTACAGTCTTTAAAACTTTATGCCAGCGGAGCAGCTTTCTTGCCTTTCATCTGCTCTGCAACTATTGTTTTTATATCGTTAACAAATTGTTCCGTAGATATTGCCCCCTGGTCGCCCTCGCCGTGTTTGCGCACAGCTACATTACCATCTTCCATCTCTTTCTCGCCCACTATCAGCATGTAAGGTACTTTCATCAGCTCAGTATCACGTATCTTTTTTCCTATTTTTTCGCTGCGGTCATCTACTTCGCTGCGGATATCGGCAGATTTGAGGGTGGCGGCCACTTTATGGGCGTATTCGCTGTACTTATCGCTTATAGGCAAAATTTTCACCTGCAATGGGGTAAGCCATAATGGGAAATTACCTGCACAGTTCTCAATAAGTACCGCTATAAAGCGCTCCATAGAGCCGAAAGGAGCACGGTGTATCATTACCGGGCGCTTGCGGGTATTGTCTGCATCCACGTATTCCAATTCAAAACGCTCAGGCAGGTTGTAATCCACCTGTATGGTACCTAATTGCCAGCTGCGGCCCAGTGCATCGCGCACCATAAAGTCGAGTTTGGGACCATAGAATGCAGCTTCGCCATATTCTACTACTGTCTTCAACCCTTTTTCGGCTGCGGCCTGTATGATGGAGTTTTCCGCGATCTCCCAGTTCTCTTCGGTGCCTATGTATTTGCTGCGGTCGTCTTTGTCGCGCAGGGATATTTGTGCGGTGAACTCACTAAAGTCGAGCGAGGTGAATACGAACATCACCAGGTCGATCACTTTTTTGAACTCTTCCAATACCTGCTCGGGACGGCAGAAAAGGTGTGCATCGTCTTGTGTAAAGCCACGCACACGCGTAAGGCCATGCAACTCACCCGACTGCTCGTAACGGTACACTGTACCGAACTCCGCAAGGCGGAGCGGGAGGTCTTTATATGAACGAGGTTGTGTTTTATATATCTCGCAATGGTGTGGGCAGTTCATGGGTTTGAGCATGAACTCTTCACCCTCCTGCGGGGTAGTGATGGGGCGGAAACTATCTTTGCCATATTTTTCCCAGTGGCCTGAAGTAACGTATAACTGTTTGCTGCCTATATGCGGTGTAATAACCGGCAGGTAGCCGCTTTCTATCTGCGCTTTTTGCAGGAATTGCTGCAGGCGCTCGCGCAGCATGGCACCTTTGGGCAACCATAAAGGCAGGCCGCTTCCTACTTTATCAGAGAAGGCAAATAGCTCCAGTTCCTTACCCAGCTTTCGGTGATCGCGCTTTTTGGCTTCTTCGAGCAGGGCAAGGTATTCTTCCAGTTCTTTCTGCTGTGGGAATGTGATACCATAAATGCGGGTAAGCATTTTGTTCTTTTCATTCCCCCTCCAGTATGCACCGGCTATATTAGTGAGTTTAACCGCTTTAATAAAACCTGTGTTAGGTATGTGCGGACCACGGCAAAGGTCGGTAAAGCCACCCTGGGTATAAAATGTGATCTCGCCATCTTTAAGGTCCTGCAGCAATTCCAGTTTATAAGGATCGGCCTTTGCAGTGAAATAGCCAATGGCTTCCTCTTTAGGTACTGAGCGACGCTGGTACTCGTTGCTTTGCTTAGCCAGTTCCTTCATTTTGTCTTCCAGCTTCTTCAGGTCCTCTTCGCCAATGGTACGGTCACCAAGGTCAATATCGTAATAGAAGCCGTTCTCGATAGGCGGGCCTATGCCGAGTTTTACGCCGGGATATAATGCCTCCAGCGCCTCAGCCATAAGGTGAGCAGAGGAATGCCAGAAAGTAGATTTAGCGCCTTTATCGCCCCAAAGGAGGAGCTTAAGGGATGCATCAGTATTGATAGGGCGTGTAGCGTCCCATACTTCTCCATTTATCTCAGCGGCCAGCACCTTACGTGCCAGGCCTTCACTAATAGATTTAGCAACATCCAGGGCGCTTACACCTGCTTCGTACTCGCGTACTGCGCCATCGGGTAAAGTAATATGTATCATAAAATAATCTTCTTGTATTAAAAACTTTGCAAAGGTACGTTAGAACTGGTGATGAATGTATATAAATGAAAAACCATCCCGCATAAACGGGATGGCTTAAGTAAATATCTCCCGATTATTGTTTTTGGAATGTAATAGCCGTAAGCTTAAGCGTGTCGGCAGGCGGAATAACCGTGCCCACGAGCACCTGCTTCGTTTTGAAAGTAAATTTTGAGTCCGTAAGATCGGAAATGTCTCCCACTACGGATGGGGTACCAAGGAAATAGTCGTCAATGTTGTACATGCCCAGTGTTTTCCCATTGTCCATGAGCTGCCACGTAAACGGGTAGTCGGTGGCCTCGTTAGTATAGCATTTATTGTCGCCGGTATGGTGGATGGCGTTGAAATTGGCTTTGAATTCGATATTGTCATCCAGCTTGCAGTCGAATATAACCAGTGAGTAAACACTATCGCGCCCGAAAGTGTCCCTAACGGTTAGCTTAACGTCGGTCATATGCCATTTGGACTTGATCAATACATCTTCTTTTGATTCAGGCACGGTCACAGTTTGCTTAGTGCAGGAAACAAATATTACAAATACAGATAAAAACAGTATAAAATACCTCATAGAGCTTTCACTATTAGCACATAAAACTAAACAATATCTTCTTGTTGCAAAACAATTTTGTGTTCATTATTACTTTTTTTCTGTAAAAAAAGCGTCAGTGAGCCCAGTATTAATCGTATAATGCAAATACTCTATTTGTACGCGGCCTTTTTTTACACGGGCTTGTTTTGCTTTCTGCACCAGGTCTTCGTCCGTGCCTGTGTAATCCATTGTTACGCCCTTGGGGAGCTTGTAATCTTTTAAATTAATGTGGAAGATGACCTTGTCGGGGAGGGAGTAGGCTACATAGCTGTTATAATAAAGGTCCATGTTGATGGTGCCGTTGTCGCGGGTGGTAGTTTCGGTATGGAGGACGAGCATACGAGCTTCGTCTATGCAGATGCGGGTGAGCACGATATCGCCGGTATCGCTACCGGGTATCACCTTTATTACGCGTACGCGTTTGTGGTCGATGGTGTCGAATCCGCCGTCGATCACTGTAACATTGCCGGGTGGTAACAGGTTATTCATTGTGAGATTAAAACTATTGCGGGGAAGAATTGAAATACCGCCCTGCCTTTCCAACTTCATCTTGTCGGGGTTTTTAAAATAGAGTTTGCCTTTCATTGGGGGCACTTTCATGAAGGGGACATCCAGCTTGATCCTTACATCGGCCACATAGTCATTTACTCCCTTTACTTTGTCACGTATTCTATAAAAGAGCTGTGTGGCATCCTGCGCCATTGTAACAGATGGGAGTAGTAAGATACCAAACAAACACAAACAGAAAAGCCTTTTCATCAGGACTGGATATCTTTTTTATTGAAAACAATAATAGTGGTGGCCACAAAGAGTATGGTATACACAAGGAGCACAATGGCGGAATGTGTAATAGCATCGTAGGGCACCGGCGCATCAAAAAAGCCTTTCCAGCCTATCATGTGCGTGGTAAAGAGGTAGGGGCTTATGGCATCGAAGATGGGTAGTTGTAAAGTGGAGAAAATAGTGAGTACAATGATAATGCCCATTGTGCCAATGATGGGGCCGATGGAGTTATCGGCAAAGACCGACAGCAATAAAGCCAGTGCCGCCACGCACATCATGGCGATGCCAGCAAATGCAAAAGCCGCAAAATAGCGCCAGAGTACATCGTCCTTTAGCAACATTACAAAGGCATCGCTTTTGAGGTTGATCATATCGCCCGTGCCAAACAGCAGAACGGAAAGGCCGAGCGCAATGATGGCCAGCCATATTAACAGCAGCATGGCATATACAACACTGGCGGTGAACTTGACGAGTACCAGGCCCGGGCGCGTGATGGGTTTGGTGAGCAAGAGCCTTAGGGTGCCAATGCTTGCTTCCCCGGCCAGGGCATCGCCGGCCACCAGTGCTACCAACAGGGGAATATGGATCAACAGGGTCTGTAGTATCAGGTAGGTGATGAGGTAGCCATTGAGGACATTGCCCTTTATATCAAACTGCTCGCTGACGCCCTGCAGCGCAAAGCCAATAAAATTTTTACCGTCGGCCAGCATGGCCAGTTGTATAACCAGCGCGATAGCTGCAACTATGCCAAAACTGATATAGGTGCGCGGCCGGTGGAATATCTTATACAGTTCTATGCGGAGTAGCGCTATCATTTGTGAGTGATAAAAAATATGCTTCTAAAGAGTGTTTTGAATGCAGGTCGATGACCTTTGCCCCATTTTCCACCAGCCATTTGTTCAACCCAGGTATCTTGCCCGGATGCATTTTGAATGTGAGATGGGCCGGGCCGGAGCCGGTGAGTGACCCATGCCATTGGGTTGCCTTTATCATCCGGGCGATGTTATCATCGGGTTCCATCTGAACTTCAACAAGTGTTTCATTCGGGTCCAGGAGTTGTTCGGCAGGGCCTTCCACCATTTTTTTGCCCCTGTGAATAATAAGGATCTTACTGGCTATCTGTTCTATTTCGTGCAACAGGTGCGAGGAAAGGAGTATGGTCTTGCCATGGTCGCGGCTCAGGTGGAGGATAAGGTTGCGCATTTCCACAATGCCTTGGGGGGCCAATCCGTTTGTTGGCTCATCGAGTATCAGCAGGTCAGGACTATGTACAAGGGCTATTGCAATACCCAGCCTTTGTTTCATGCCCTGTGAGTAGGCCTTCACTTTGTCTTTTTCCCTGCCGGTGAGCCCTACGATCTCCAGCACTTCCTCCAATCGCGATTTGGGTATGTTTTTAAAGCTCATGGCCGCAAACATGCGAAGATTGTCCCAGCCGGAAAGGTAGCCATACATATCAGGGCGCTCTATAATAGCGCCCACATGCTGTAATAAATGCCTTTTACTATTGTTAAAAAGCTGCCCTTTGATGTATGCGGTTCCGCTGGTAGGGTATATAAGGCCCAGCAACATGCGTATGGTGGTACTTTTACCTGCGCCATTTTCGCCCAGGAAGCCGTAAATATCACCCTCTTCTATAGAAAAGGACAGTTTGTCGACAGCAATTGTATTGCCGAAGCTTTTTGTCAGTTCCTTTGTTTCCGCTATAATGGCCATGACACTGCAATATAACGTAATGCGTGCAGAAATGTTCGGTTGGCCGACATTTTGAAAAACGCGAACGGCCCTTTACTAAAGGGCCGTTCGCAAATTAATATATATCCTTTTCTTACTGCTTTACAAAGCGAATTGATCTTTGAGTTTCCCCGCTGGCGGAGCTTATCTGCAATACATAAACACCATTGGGCAAAGTACCTACTTCGATATTGATAGTAGCTTGCTGTTGACCTGTGACCGGTTTTATGTCCCAGGCTCTGCCCAACATATCAGTTATCTTAACTGTATACGTTTCATTCGGATCGCAGCCACTGATAGATAAACTTGAGTGTACGGGATTAGGGTACAGGTTTATATTTTCTCCATGACCCGTGGTCGAGATCCCGACAATTTTTGAGTATTTAAACGAGCCATTGTTATCATAAATTTTCAGGCGGTAAAAGGTGTGTGTTGCTGTACTTCCCTTGTCGTTATACTGATACACAGACTGTGACGTGGTATTACCCTTTGCTGCAATGGCAACAACAGCGCTAAAGGTTTTACCATCATAAGACCGCTCAAGGTCAAAGTTCTTTATTTGCTGTTCGTTGGCGGTTACCCATGTGAGCTTATTGCCATCTGTGCTGTTATGGCCGGCAAAACCTGTGAACGACACAAGTTCCAAGGGAAGGGCCACATCAAAACTTCCTTTCAGCAATAGATCTGCTCCATCGTACAATAGTGGATTTGTGTTGCCATTGTATAGATACCAGGCTGCAGTGCCCGTATCGTTGGCGGAGTATGCTGGAATGATCCTGAAATATATGGTGTGCCCGCTGGTAACCTGTTGTAGCGCCGGTATGCCGCTAAGGTCAATGGTAGGGAAAGCGTACCAGGCATTAATGGGTGTATCGGTATGTACGTTTGTAGCAAGGTCAACGAAGTTGTTGCTGTCGATGCCGTATTGTACCGTAACATTTTGGGGTGATGCGATGCTATACCTGCCAAAGAACATATCGAAACTGCTTAAGGACAGTGTGTAACCTAAAAGTGATTTTACTGTGAAGTAGAGGAAGGCATTGTTGTCAATACAATCCTGTTGTGTGTTGACTACATATGGACCGCCTGTGCCGTAAAAGCCCATACCGCCCCAGGCGTTGTCGGTAGCCTGCGATGGGGACGCAGGAACAGAGATATTGCTGCCTCTTATCAGCCCGCTTGAAGCAACATGTGCAGGGGGTACGGTAGTAGGAGCGTATGGTGAAGGCCCATATGCGCTGAGGGTATTCACATCCCAGCCTACAAGCATTGTTCCTGCAAGGTTCATAGTAGTGAATGCCTGACTAACCCAGTTGGAAAAATTACCGGCACCACAATCGGTGCGAAGATGCAGGTAGTATGTTGTAGCAGGGTTGAGGCCTGCTGCGGTATAATTAGTATTGGCAATTGGCGTGCCCGCAACTATGGGTGCAGCGGGCAACTGATCAATAGTATATTCATATGCGTAACCAGCAAGTGAATCCCAGCTAAGCAGTGCAGATACGTCGGTGATAAGGCTGGCCGTAAGCCCTGTGGGGTCAGGACAACGTGTGATAAAAGAACTTGTTACCCATGCTGAGTAGTTCGGACTGCCGCAATTAGCGCGCACGTGCAAATAGTAAGTTGTGGATGATGTGAGCGCTGTTGCATTGTACACAGGCGTAGTTGTTACCGAGCCGGGTACTATAGGAGTCGCCGGGTCTTGATCTACAATGTATTCGTAGTTCAGAGCGGTGGGTATATTGTCCCAGCCAAGGTCAGCGCTTGAGGTGGTGATATTAGTTGCGGAAAGGCCGGTGGGATCGGGGCAGGGTGTGAGTGTAGTGAAAGACGTAGTTATCCATGCGGAGTAGTTCGGACTGCCGCAATTAGCACGCAGGTGTAAGTAATAAGTTGTTGAAGGGGTAAGCCCTGTGGGGTTATAAGCGGTTTGGGTGATAACAGTGCCGGGAACTATTGGTGTCGCAGGGTCCTGGTCAACGATGTATTCATAATTGAGTGCGGTTGGTATATTATCCCAGCTAAGGTTGGCACTTGTGGTAGTTATATTATTGGCTGCAATGTTAGCAGGGTCCGGGCAGGGGGTGAGCGTTATAAACGAAACAGTTACCCAGGCAGAGTAGTTAGGTGTGCCGCAATTAGCACGAACGTGCAAATAGTAAGTTGTGGATGGTGCGAGGCCGGTGGCGTTATATGTTGTTATAGCAGTTACAGTGCCGGGTACCAGGGGCGTGGCGGGGTTTTGATCTATAATGTATTCATAGTTCAGCGCGCTTGCTATTGTGTTCCATGTAAGGATGGCTGATGTTGTTGTAATATTATTTGCTGCGAGGCCCGAAGGATCGGGGCAGGGTGTGAGTGTAATAAAAGAAGTAGTTACCCATGCAGAGTAGTTTGGTGAGCCACATTTTGCACGCACATGTAGGTAGTAAGTTGTTGTAGGAGTAAGGGCGGTGGCGCTATAAGTTGTTGCTGCTGTGAGCGTACCGGGTAAAATAGGGGTTGCCGGATCCTGATCAACTATATACTCATAGTTAAGTGCTCCTACTACAGTGTTCCAGCTAAGGTCGGCTGAAGTAGTTGTTATATTGTTTGCTGCAAGTCCTGTTGGATCGGGGCAGGGTGTAAGTGTAACGAAAGACGTAGTTACCCATGCAGAGTAATTTGGTGAACCGCATTTTGCGCGGACGTGCAGGTAATAAGTTGTAGCCGGTGTAAGGCCGATGGCGTTGTAAGTTGTTGCGGCAGTGAGTGTGCCGGGAACAATAGGGCTGGCAGGATTCTGATCCACTATATATTCGTAATTGGGCGCTCCTACTACAGTATTCCAACTGAGGTCGGCTGAAGTAGTTGTTATATTGTTTGCTGCAAGCCCGGTTGGGTCGGGGCAAGGTGTAAGTGTGGTAAATGATACGGTAACCCATGCCGAATAGTTAGGTGAGCCGCATTTGGCACGCACATGTAAATAGTAGGTTGTTGCAGGTGTGAGGCCTGTGGCATTATAAGTAGTTGCAGCGGTAAGCGTGCCGGGAACAATAGGAGAAGCAGCATTTTGATCTACTATATATTCATAATTTGGTGCTCCTACTACAGTATTCCAACTGAGGTTTGCTGTTGTTGTGGTAATGCCATTAGCCGCCAAACCTGTTGGGTTGGGACAAGGTGTGAGGGTGGTAAAAGCAAGCGCCGTTGACCATGATGAAAAAGAAGCGCCGCAATTGGTACGCACGTGCAGATAGTAAGTAGTGGAAGGTGTGAGACCAGTCGCATTGTACGTAGTGCTTACTGTAGGTGTGCCTGCTACGACCGGAGTGGCTGCCGATTGGTCTACAACATACTCATAACCTGCTGCACCAGCTACTACTCCCCAGCTAAGGTCGGCAGTGGTTGTGGTAATGTTGTTTGCAGTGAGGCCTGTTGGAGTAGTGCAGGGTACAGATATCGTTGCAGTAACAGTTACATCGTCCAGGCCAATTGCCTGCCCATTGGTGCTGCCGCCCAGGCCGGTCATGTTCCATTTGAGATAGTAGCTTCCACCGTTAGCTATGCTAACCGGAATAGTAATTGTTCCCATACTTGTGGTCAGGGGAGGGAATATGCCGCTTCCGTTTGCAGCGTCGGCAGGAAAAGAGTGGTTACCTGCAGGTACACTAACAGCAGTGGCAACTGTATTCCCGGCAAAAAATGTCCAATCCCACTGCCTTGCTCCATTCCGGTACTTTTTTAAATTGAAAGTGATGTCCAGCGACGTAATTGTGGAGCCGGTATTGTTTACCAGTTGCCCGGTAATATTATTATTGGTGACAAAACTGCCTGAATTAAGAAAGCCGATGGAATAGTCGGCGCCAGATATATACTTGTAAGCCGATCCCGAAGATGTTGAAGAAAGCGAGGTAGCGGTAGCATCGGTCGCCGTGGCATTGGCACCAGAGTTTTTTGTATCGATGGTCCAGCCAGAGGGCAGGGCTGTTGTGGCGCTGGCGTTGAAATTTTGTGTTTGCGTAAGTGCTGCGGCAGTAAAAGTGAGCTGAGCACTACTATGTAAAGTAGCGCCGCATAGCAGCAGGCAAGCTGCTATAATAGTTTTAAAGCTTATCTTTCTGTTTGCCGGAAGAGGATATTTGATTTTCATGGTATTAATATTATTTATGTTATTTTAACAATATGATTTTATTTATTAAATAATTTATGTATGGCTATACAATGAAATGCAAAGTACCTTTGTGTATAACAACTGAATTTTAAGCCAGCATTATTTAAAAAGAGCCGTGCTAATAATGTCTTACTATTGAGTTAAGCCGGTATTATTGGTAGCAGATAAGGCCGATCACGGGTGATGTGAATGTTAAGCCCGGATTAAGTGTTAAAGCCCTGATATTATTATTAGTCGTATTTTTCTTTTTGTGTTAAAGATTTTTCTCTTACCTTTGCAGTCCCAAAATATTCCCGGCTATTCTGCCGTGTTGATCTTTTCAATACAACAGGATATCCAGCGTTGCGGCCGGGCTGATGGGATATTGTTAACTTTTTTAATTAATTTATGGCAACAGAAAACCTTCAAAGCTACGAGCTGATGGTCATATTCACGCCGGTACTGGCTGAAGAAGACTATAAGGCAGCTCAAAAGAAGTTTGCGGACTTCATTACAGAAAACGGTGGATCGATCACTCACCAGGAAGCATGGGGACTACGTTCACTGGCCTTCCCGATCGCCAAAAAGACAACAGGACTTTACTGGTTACTTGAGTACAAAGCGCCAAGCGATGTAAACGCCAAACTGGAAATCCAGATGAACCGTAACGAGCACATTATGCGCCACATGGTAACCCGCCTTGACAAGTATGCACTGGAATACAGCATACGCAGGCGCAACAAGGCTGCTGCTAACACAGAAACCGCTTCTTAAAACCTGTACAAAAAACTGAAACAATGGCTAAGCAAAACGAAATAAAATTTTTGACCTCCACCCGTGTCGAAAAACGCCAGAAGAAATACTGCCGTTTTAAGAAAATGGGGATCAAGTATATAGATTACAAAGACGCGGAATTCCTCAAGAAATTTTTGAACGACCAGGGTAAAATGTTGCCACGCCGCATTACCGGGAACTCGCTCAAATATCAGCGCAAAGTGTCACAGGCTATTAAAAAAGCCCGCCAACTGGCATTATTACCTTACGTTACTGACCTTTTAAAGTAAAAAATCATGCAATTAATCCTGATAAAAGACGTAGATAACCTGGGCGCTGCCCATGAACTGGTAGAAGTAAAGCCGGGATATGCCCGTAACTACCTTATACCGCAGAAATACGCTATTGAAGCCAGTGGTTCTAACATGAAAGTACTGGAAGAGCGCCGCAAGCAGAAGCAGAAGAAAGAAGACAAGCTGATGGCGGAAATAGCTAAGGTAACTGAAGTACTGAAAGCATCACCAATTAAGGTAGGCGCTAAAGTAGGCACAAGTGGAAAGATATTTGGTTCTGTAACTGCTATACAGATAGCACGCGCTATACGCGAACAGAAAGGCTATGAAATAGACCGCCGCCGCATCTCTATAGTAGACGAGGTGAAGGAAGCAGGTACCTACAAAGCGCAGATAGATTTCGGTAAAGAGAACATACTTGAAATTGAATTTGAAGTAGTAGGCGAATAAGCTGCTCTTTAGAATATTTTTGAAAGGGATCGCAACAGCGATCCCTTTTTCTTTATGTATTGCCTCTTATGGTAAATAAAGGCTAAAACAATGAGCTTATCGATGATCTCCATATCAACCTATAAAAGTAAAAATGTACCTTTGCGCCGCTATGCAAATACAAGTGCTTAAGTCCAAGATCCACCGTGTAAAGGTTACAGAAGCTAACCTGCATTATATTGGCAGTATTACAATAGATGAAGCGTTGATGGAGGCGGCAAATATCATTGAAAATGAGAAAGTGCAAGTGGTGGACATTGACAACGGGGCAAGGCTTGAAACATATGTTATTAAAGGCACACGTGGTTCGGGCATGATATGTATGAACGGGCCAGCATCGCGGAGGGTAACCGTGGGCGATACTGTTATTATTATTTCCTATGCTACGATGGATTTTGAGGAGGCAAAGCAGCATAAGCCAGTTATTATTTTCCCAAAGGAAGACAATAGTTTGTAATGATTAACTTTACAGGAGATGAAAAAAGCTCTTGGTACCATATTAAAGTATGTCATTTTCCTCGGCTTAGGTATATGGATCGTATACCACATGTTATCTGCCCTTAGTGAAAAGCAGAGGGACGACCTTTTAAGCGCCATACAAAACATCAGGCTGGGCTTGCTTATCCCCATTTTTATTGCAGGCTTTTTGTCACATATTTTCAGGGCTCTGCGATGGCGTTTATTGCTTGAGCCGCTCAAAATTCATCCATCTTTAGTCAACACTGCTTTTGCTGTTTTTATAGGTTACCTGGCCAATCTTGTGTTGCCCCGGGCCGGCGAGGTGGCGAAATGTACTGTGCTGGCGCGTTACGAAAAGGTACCTGCGCATAAAATGGTGGGTACCATAGTAGCTGAGCGGGCATTTGATCTTTTATGCCTGGTGCTAATTGCGGTTGTAGCTTTTACTATTGAAGCCCACGTGATAAGCAGTTATGTTGCTGACCTTACGCAAAGCCTCTCCGATAAAATAATGCGGCATACTGTAGTGCTCATGTGTATATTGGCCGGGCTGGTAGTATTGGTGATAGCTACCATACTGGTGTACAGGCGGCATAAAGAAACAAAGGTGGGGCATTTTATGCGCGAGATGAGCCATGGTATAGTGTCCATCATCCACATGAAAAAAAGGTGGGCATTCATGGCATACACGTTTCTTATCTGGGCAATGTACACCTCGCAGATATACCTTGGCTTTCTTTGCCTGCACGATACACAACACCTTTCTTTAACTGTGGCGCTGGTAGTGCTGGTATATGGGGCAGTGGGTATGATCATAACCCCCGGGGGTATAGGTGCCTATACACTACTGGTAGCGGAGATACTTACTGCTTATAATATAAACGAAGTATCGGCACAGGCCTTTGGCTGGGTAGCCTGGGCGGCACAAACGGGCATTTTGATAGTGCTGGGGGTATGCTCACTGTTATTGATAAACGTATATAACCGGAAACGCCATGTTGAAATTGCAATGGATAGAAAGTAAGATCATCGACAGAGATGTGCTTGTGCATCGCTGCAACCAGTGGCGGGCCATAGGCAAGAAATTGGTTTTTACCAATGGTTGTTTTGATATACTGCACCGGGGGCACCTGGACTATTTGGCAAAAGCTGCTGAACTTGGTAATATTTTAATAGTGGGTGTCAATACAGATGCTTCGGTAAAACGGCTGAAAGGCGAAGGACGTCCTGTGAATACGGAAGCCGACCGTGCTTTCCAGCTTGCTGCACTTTTATGTGTTGATGCGGTGTGCCTTTTTGAACAAGACACACCTAAAGAATTGATAGCGGCTGTGAAGCCGGACGTGCTGGTAAAGGGTGGCGATTATACAATAGACAGAGTGGTTGGTGCGGATTTTGTATTAGCGCATGGAGGAAGCGTAGAAATAATACCATTTGTGAATGGGTACTCAACCAGTACACTGATCAGCAATATTAAGAAATTGTAAAATTATTGTTTCCTGCCTCGCGGACCCTTAATACTACAGTTTGAGGGTATACTTTTGTGAACACATTAAAACGGCTTCGTGAAGCAACCAAAACAGACCATTATACGTGACCTTAGCTGGCTGGCATTTAATGCGCGCGTGCTACAGGAAGCCAAAGATCCCAGCAACCATATTCACGACCGCCTGCGCTTCCTCGGTATTTTTTCCAATAATCTTGATGAGTTTTTTCGTGTACGTGTGGCTGCTCTTAATAAGATGCTGCTGCTTGGCAAATCGGCCAAGATGCACCTTGAAGCTAATCCTGATAAGATACTTAAGAAGATACAGAAGACCGTAATAATCCAGCAAAATGCTTTTGACAATATCTATTCAGGCATTATAAAGGAAATGGGGAAGGATGGCATCAGGATAAAAAATGAAAAGCAGCTTACCCCGGCACAGAAGAAATTTGTTACTGCATATTTTGATGAGAAGGTACGTACAGAGATCATACCGCTCATGATAGAGAGTATACCACATATCCCCCTGCTTCGTGACAAGTCCATATACCTCGCCTGCGTGCTGGGTGATACCAATAACCCTATGGCCCATCGTTATGCATTGATCGAGATACCGGACCGGGTATTGCCACGCTTCGTGATCATGCCCCCCGACAGTGGCAAAACAGACATCATACTGCTCGAAGATATTATAAGGTACAACCTGCCTAATCTCTTTGCACCTTTTGGCTTCAACCGTTTTCTTGGTTACATCATTAAGGTGACGCGAGACGCGGAGCTGGACCTGGATAATGATGTGAACACAAACATTATTGCCGAGTTGCAAAAAGGGCTCAAGAACAGGAAGCGTGGGCGCGCAACGCGATTTATTTATGACAGGACCATAGACCCCAGGCTGCGCGACTACCTGATGAAAAGGCTGAACCTGACTAAGAAAGATAACCTGCATGCAGGGGGGCGCATACACAACTTCAAGGATTTCATGAATTTTCCTTCCAGTGTGTTTAAAGACCTGCAGCCAAGGCCTCGTCCGTTTGTGCATCCGCTGCTGAAGCAGCCTGGCCGAATAATGGACGTGATAGAGAAGCAGGATGTGATGATGCATTTCCCCTACCACTCATTCGATTCTATCATAGACCTGCTGCGCGAGGCCGCTATAGACCCTTATGTGCAAAGCATAAGCCTTACCTGTTACCGGCTCGCCAAGGACTCTAAAATAGTCAACGCGCTCATCAATGCCGTACGAAATGGCAAGGAAGTGCTGGTGGCGCTGGAGCTTAGAGCCCGTTTTGATGAAGAGGCCAACCTGATGTGGAAGTCGCGACTGGAAGAGGAAGGTGTAAAGGTTGTATTGGGCCTCCCGGATATGAAGGTGCACGCCAAGATCGGGGTTATCAAAAAGCGCATGTTCAACCGCACGCGCCAGTATGCTATCGTATCCACAGGCAATTTTAATGAAAATACGGCTAAATACTACGGGGACCATTGCCTGCTTACCACCAATAAAAATATCATTGCGGACATCAATCATATTTTCAATTTTCTGCAGGCTCCCGTCCAGAAACTGGATAGCCTGAAAGTATGCAAGACCATGCCGGTAGCGCCCGTGAATATGCGCAAATATTTTTCGGACAAGATCAGCCAGGAAATAAAACTTGCAGGCAGGAAAAAACCAGCGGGCCTGACACTGAAAATGAACAGTCTTGTGGACGAAGTGCTGATATCGAAATTATATGATGCCGCTAAGGCTGGTGTTAAGATAGATATGGTAGTGCGGGGTATTTGCTGTGCGCATACGGAACAAAAACCGCAGAAACATAACATACACGCTATTAGTATTATCGATGAATACCTGGAGCATGCAAGGGTGTTTGTGTTCCATAACGGTGGTACGCCGCAGGTCTTCATTTCTTCGGCCGACTGGATGGTACGTAACCTGGACCACCGCATTGAAGCCGCCTGTCCTATATATGATAAGGAAATTCAACAGGAATTAATAGATATTCTTAATATTCAGCTTGCCGAGAACGTGAAAGGACGTATATTAGATAACGAACAGAGCAACACTTATGTGCCGAAAGAAGAAGGGGAAAAAGAAGTGCGTTCTCAGCTCGCTATTTATAATTACTTACGTCATAAACACTACTAATTGATACTCGCTGCTATAGATATTGGGTCTAACGCTGCAAGGTTACTTATCTCTGAAGCCGCCACATACAAAGACGGAACAGTTGATTACACCAAGCTTGTGCTGCTTCGTATTCCTCTACGTCTTGGGTTCGATGTGTTTGATACAGGGCTTATAAGTAATGACAAAAAAAACCTGCTGGTAGACACACTGAAGGCCTATAAGTTATTGATGGGCATTTATAAAGTAGAGCAGTTCAGGGCCTGTGCCACATCTGCAATGCGTGATGCACGTAATGCAAAAGAGATACTTGACGAGGCCGAAAAAGTAACAGGCATAAAAGTTGAGGTCATTACGGGGCAGGAAGAGGCCAATATCATCTACGAAACGCATATCGCCGATAACCTTAGCCTTAACAAAGCATACCTGTATGTAGATGTTGGCGGGGGTAGTACCGAGGTAACACTATATGCGCAGAACCAACTCGTTTTTAAGGAATCCTTCAATATTGGTACGATACGCGTGCTGCATGATAAAGTGAGCGATGAACAGTGGGAGCACATGAAATGGTATATCAAAACGCATGTCAAGGATTACCAGCCTATAGAAGCGATAGGTACGGGTGGCAACATCAATAAGATATTCTCGATCTCAAAGCGCAAAGAAGGCAAACCATTGCCTGTTGATCTGCTTAAAGACTATTATAAGGAGTTAAGCTATACTACAGTAGAGGAAAGAAAACACCTGTATCATTTCCGCGACGACCGTGCAGATGTTATTGTGCCGGCGCTGCAGATATTCATCTCGATAATGCGTTGGGCTAATGCTGATGAAATATACGTGCCTAAAATAGGCCTTGCGGACGGGCTTATAAAGATGATGTATAAAGAACTGACCAAGTCATAAAAATAAAACGCCCCCGGATAACGGGGGCGTTTATTCTTATTATAGAGGTATCCTTTTTATTTTGCTATAGTGAATTTGTCTTTCTGTACCACCTCACCTTTGCTGTTCAGTATATTGTAGAAATAAGTACCTGAAGGCAGCTTAGAAAGGTCTTCCCTGTTGTTTGCAAGCAGTTCTTTATTTACCACTACCTGGCCGCTGGTATTGAAAACCTGCCAGCTAAGTTTTTCTGATACATTGCTGTAAAGGTAAACGATACCTGTGCTTGGGTTAGGACCGAAGCGCACTGCTTTCTGATCTGCATTTACCTCATTTACATCAGTCGCAATGGTATAAGCCACATCATCTGCAAAAAGAGTACTGCTGTCAACCCCGCCACCCAGGCGAGAACTCATCAATATTATTTGCAATTTTTTTGGACCCGTACCCATAGGGCCCGAGTAGGTGATATGTGGTGTTACGTAAGTATATGTAGCAAGCGTTGCTGATACCGCACTGTCCACCATCCCGATCACACTGTCTCCTGCATTTAAAACTTTGGCGATTATATGAGCAGTATCACTTCCTTTAGGAGCATACTGTATCCATACGCCAATAGAGCCAGGACGATGTGGAGCAGTCGATATATCCTGACCTCCCGAAAATCCTAAAGACCCCAATATATTATTAGGATTAGGAACACCGGTCAATATAGGCTTGCAGTTTGATAAGCAACCGGCAACAATCCCTAATGTATCCTGATCTCTTGTCATGATCTTGGCCGCAGGGGCACCTGTATGAGCATTACTTGAACTGAATATCTGCTGTGTATAATTTGAATCTTGTACAATGTACGTAGCTGCAAGGGTAATAGCAAAAGAGTCTAATCCATACCATGAGGCAGGAGCCTGTGTGTACTCGGTTGGATTTGTCCCGGCGATTTGCACAGTGTGCATACCGTCCATTGTTCCGTTCGTTATTGTTTGGGCTTTTGATGTAAGCCCTGCCAATAATACTAAAGTGAGTGTAAATAGTTTTTTCATAAGAGTGTTTTGTTAGCTAACAAAGATAAGCGGATATTCAATTAATTCAAAGAATTTAATGTGTCTTCAATGGCTTTGAAATTAGGCAGTTCACCTGCGTTCTCAAGCACTTCTGCATAGCGAACTATGCCTTCTTTATCTATCACGAAAGATGCCCTTTTCGATACACCTCTCATGTCGTTCGAGAAAGTCTCATACAGGCTGTCATATGCTATGGAGGCTTCCTTATTGAAATCGCTCAGCAATGGGAAGTTCAGGTTTTGCTCTTCTTTGAATTTATTGAGCGAGTATAGTGAATCGACCGAAATGCCATAAACCTCCGCATTTAGATTATTATACATATTTAAATTGTCGCGCATGTAGCATAATTCTTTGGTACAGGTACTGGTAAAGGCTAGCGGAAAAAACAGTAATACTACGTTTTTCCCTTTTTGTTCACTAAGTGTCACTTTATTTTTCTCATTGTCGCGAAGCGTAAAATCCGGGGCTTGCTGACCTGTTTGTAATGCCATAGCTTATTTTTCACCAAATGTAGCTTGCCTGGGCATTCTGTCAAAATGAAAGATTACAGGAAAAAATGACTGTCAAATTAGGTTTTTTTATAAATACAAGACGAAATTCTGAAAAATTGGCTGACATTTGCAGCCCCGCAACTGCTCGGCATAGAATCTGATGAGAGTCCTGTACAAACATAAAGGTTTTAAATTTTTTAAATAACAATAACTATGGCAAACAAAGTAAACATTACTCCGCTTCACGACAGGGTAATCGTTAAACCCGCTGCAGCAGAAGAGAAAACTGCCGGTGGTATCATTATCCCTGACACTGCAAAAGAAAAACCACAACGCGGCACGATCATAGCTGCCGGACCTGGTAAGAAAGATGAACCAATGACCGTAAAGTCGGGCGATACTGTACTTTATGGCAAATATGCAGGTACTGAGATAACGCTTGAAGGTGAAGATTACCTGATCATGCGCGAAAGCGATGTACTGGCGATAGTGTAAGAATGTGCAAATGTGACAATATGCAAATGTGCAAATTGTTGATGTTTTCAAATTTTCAATAATCAATTTTCAATTTTAATAAAAAATGGCAAAGCAATTATTTTTCAATACGGACGCCCGCAACAAGATGAAACGCGGCGTTGACATTTTGGCTGACGCAGTGAAAGTGACACTGGGCCCTAAAGGCCGTAACGTGGTGATCGAAAAGAAATTCGGTGCACCAAGCGTTACTAAAGATGGTGTTACCGTCGCAAAAGAAATAGAACTGGAAGACGCTATTGAGAACCTGGGCGCACAGATGGTGAAGGAAGTAGCATCACGCACTGCTGATATAGCAGGTGACGGTACTACTACTGCAACTGTTCTGGCACAGTCTATCATTAACGAAGGCCTCAGGAACGTAGCTGCAGGTGCTAACCCGATGGACCTGAAGCGTGGGATAGACAAAGCAGTAACTGCTATTGTTGAGAACCTGAGGAAACAATCTGAAAAAGTAGGTAACGATAACAAGAAGATAGAGCAGGTAGCATCTATCTCGGCCAATAACGACAATGCCATCGGAAAGCTGATAGCTGAAGCTATGGCTAAAGTAGGTAATGAAGGCGTTATCACCGTTGAGGAAGCGAAAGGCACAGAAACTACGGTAGAAGTAGTGGAAGGTATGCAGTTCGACCGCGGTTATCTGAGTGCTTACTTCGTAACTAATACGGAGAAGATGATGGTGGAATTACAGAACCCATACATCCTCATTTACGAGAAGAAAGTAAGCAGCCTGAAAGACATCCTGCCGATACTGGAAAGCGTGGTGCAAAGCGGCCGCCCGCTGTTGATCATTGCTGAAGATGTAGATGGTGAAGCACTGTCTACACTGGTGGTGAACAAACTGCGTGGCTCACTGAAGATCGCAGCTGTAAAAGCTCCGGGCTTTGGCGATCGCCGTAAGGAAATGCTGCAGGACATCGCTGCGCTCACAGGTGGTACCGTTATAAGCGAAGACCAGGGTTACAAACTGGAAAACGCTTCTATGGCATACCTTGGCCAGGCTGAAAGCATTACCATAGACAAAGACAACACCACTATAGTAGGCGGTAAAGGTGAAAAAGAAAATATCACCGGCCGTGTTAACCAGATCAAATCGCAGATAGAAACTACTACCAGCGATTATGATAAGGAAAAACTCCAGGAGCGCCTCGCTAAATTAAGTGGTGGTGTAGCTGTACTGTACGTAGGTGCTGCATCTGAAGTGGAAATGAAGGAAAAGAAAGATCGCGTGGACGATGCACTGCATGCTACACGTGCTGCTGTGGAAGAGGGTATAGTACCAGGTGGTGGCGTAGCTTACATCCGCGCTATTGAAGTGCTAAACGATATGAAAGGCGACAACCTGGACGAAACAACAGGTATCGCGATCATCCGCCGCTCACTCGAAGAGCCACTTCGCCAGATAGTTGCCAACGCAGGTATCGAAGGTTCAATAGTGGTACAGAAGATAAAAGAAGGCAAAGCTGATTTTGGTTTCAATGCACGCACTGAAGTATATGAGAATATGCTTGCAGCAGGTGTTATCGATCCAACTAAGGTGAGCCGTGTGGCACTGGAAAATGCAGCTTCAATAGCCAGCATGCTCCTGACTACAGAATGTGTAATAGCTGAAAAGCCAGCCCCTAAAGAAGCAGGCCATTCACACGGCATGCCGGGTGGTGGTATGGATATGGGCTATTAATATTCTCAATTCGATTTTATTCAAAGTCCCCGCAGTATGCGGGGACTTTTTTTATATCTTAGTGTACCTATGCCAAACATAAGACCTATTCCAATTACCATTGTAATCATCCTGTTGCCTTTTCTATCCATTTCCCAGGATTTTGGTAGCCGTTTTGAAGATTTGTGGAAGGAAAACGATACTGCAGGCATCAGTAAACTGCTGTATGAATGGGAGAAGCAAAAGCCTAATGAGGCAGAGCTATTCATAGCGTATTACAATTTTTATGTCAAGAGAAGTGCGGAAGAAATAGTTTCGCTAGAGGCCAATCCCCATAACCCCCAATATCAGTTGAAGGACAGTACGGGTAAGGTTGCAGGATACATTAATTCAGGTATTGCCTACAACAAAGAAGCGCTGGAAAGAGGATTCTCTTATATTGATAAAGGGACTGCATTGTATCCTGACCGACTGGATATGCGCTTTGGCAAAATATACATGCTTGGGGAGATCAAGGACTATCAGGAATTTACTAAAGAGATAATAGAAGCTATCGATTATTCTGTTAAGATAAGGAATGCATGGAGGTGGAAGAAAAATGAGGCATTAAAGGATCCTGAAAATTACTTCCTGGGTTCCCTGCAGGATTATATAAATACGCTCTATAATTCGGGTGATGAGCAACTCCCTTATATGAGGCGCATTTCTGAAGAGGTATTAAAATACTACCCCGACCACGTTCAAAGCCTTTCAAATATCGCACTTACATACATGATCAATGGGGATAACGATAAGGGCCTGGAATATCTGCTGAGAGCAGAGAAACTGTCGCCATCGGACATCGTGGTTATAAACAATATCGCCGAGGTGTATTACAGGAAAAAGGACAATTTGAAATCTAAAAGCTACTATGAAAAAATGATAAAGCTTGGCAACGCGGAAGAGGTAGAATATGCTAAAGAACAAATGAAGAAACTTAAATAGCTACCTAAAACATATCATACCCCCTGCGTATAAAATTCAGCCTCAAGCCCCCATATACAATTGTACTGGTAGTGCCCGGCAGAAAATTATTGGCGTACACATATTTGCGATAAGTAGTCCCGAGATCGATAAATAAATTTGTCCTTAGCTCGTAGGATAAATTCAGATTCACAAGCGCGCAGTTACCTTTAGGCCCATTTATAAAGCCCCCCAATTCCGGGCTTTGATTCTCTGTGCTTTTAAAAATATCACTGCCGTAGTTGGCCACGCCAGTATCCACACCTTGTATATAGTACATGCCCTTTATAGTAGCATACAGATCCCTCATCGGTTGGTAGCGTATAATGCCGATCAGCTCGGCAAAGTTAGCTCCAAGTGGATGTGCCAGTGGCTGGTTGTATTGCGAGTAGCTCCCCGACGTATCGTGATAGGCATAAGTGTAAGGACGCACAATATTCAGCTCTCCCTGCAGGTCCAGGTTCTTAATGCCTGCAGCATCAAAGTATTTACCCCCCAGCTGCAGTCCAAACCTGTTGCCTTCACCACCTTTCGTTTCATTAAGCAAGAACTGTCCGTAGAACTGCAGGTGCTTTAATGCGATGGCTTTGAAATTCAGTCCCACGTTCACATTGGTATTGCTGCCCGCTGCAAACTCTGCGCTGCGGTAAAATATTATTGGGTTAAGATATCCAATGTCAAAATCGCGGGTGGTGAACATAGTTGCTTCAAACAAGCCCACATTCAGCCATCTTGTGGCGTTTACACCCAGGTGATGAATAGCTGCGTATTTGCGTGGCAATATCCTGTCACCGGTCCTGCTATATGGTGATGTTAATTCAAGAAACAGGTTTTGGTACCTGAACTTACCTATACGGCTTGTGATCCTGAGGAAAGGACTGCTTGTAGCAAAATCGCTGATGATCAGCGAGCGTACCCCATCGCCAATAAAGTGTTTGTCGTAACCGAAAGTTACATTGATGTGGTCCTTCACCGCAGCAAAATCTACGTAGCCGCCTGCAAGTATATAATCGTATTTATTTGCTGCAGGTGCCTGGTAATAATCTGCGCCGGGTAGCGCCTGCCTGTCATTAGCCCAGTTGGCTACATACGAAACAGGTTTTTCCTGGTTATCTGTGAACCACGTATAGAAGCCCAGCTTATTAGTTATCCTGCCTCTTAGTTCCAGTCCTCTGCTATTTATGTACAGTGGCTTACTGGGGTTGTCTTTTTCATAGAACCCTTCGATACCTATTATCGGGTTCACCGCTAAAAAGAAGTCATCAGTATTTACATGTACGAAGTCGGGCTGCTTTTTATAGAAGGTGCGGAATATGGGCTGCTTCGAATCTATAGCACCGTCCCCATCCGGCATCCATTCGCCGCTGATGGATTCCATTCGCCTGATATTATGAAGGTCGATCTTACTCAGCTCATTGTAGCGGGCATTTTTACGCTGCTCTACCAGGAAGTTGATAGCATCTTTGCGGGAGCTTGGCTTGTCGCCCAGGAATAAGTTGCTGTCCAGCTTGCCCGATCTTGTTTCCAGTTTATCGAGCACGTTATAGTCTACACCATTTATGGGTAGGTAGGTACTTTGCGCCTTTGCTGCGCAGGCCATTACCATATAAGACAAGGTTAAAGTAATTGCTTTTTTATACCTGCCCCGTGTTTTCTCCATGCGTATCCTTAACTTTCCGCTAAATTAGCTTTATAAATTTGTTGTAGGTAATATTATATGTCGTCAATACTAATAAAAAATGCTTCAATGGTCAACGAGGGCAGCACCCTTGTTACCGATGTGTGGATAAAAAATGGCCATATTGAAAAGATAGGCAATGATCTGCAACCAAAAGAAGGCTGTAAAGTAATAGAAGCCGAAGGCCTGTACTTGCTGCCGGGTATAATAGACGACCAGGTACATTTTCGCGAGCCCGGGCTAACACACAAGGCCACCATAGCCACCGAGGCACGGGCCGCAGTAGCAGGTGGTACTACCTCCTTTATGGAGATGCCCAATACCAATCCTCCAGCATTAACGCAAGACTTGCTGGAGCAGAAATTCAGCATTGCCGCAGCAACATCGGTAGCTAACTACTCCTTTATGATGGGCGTATCTAACGACAATGC